>NPIE01000699.1_pt3 | contig 117176 bp, 108 predicted proteins | sample 8637661 | NCBI WGS metagenome assembly NPIE01 (sample SAMN07420842, study PRJNA396082) | bioreactor metagenome | isolation source: sample BA12 brine-fed electro-methanogenic bioreactor BA | place: Japan: Kochi | collected 2016-12-09
CTAATAAACTACCTAATAAACTATCTAATAAACTATCTAATAAATTATCTAAAAACAAAATAAAGCCTATTTTTTGTTATTTATAAAATTAAAATTAAATAAAATAAAAATAATAAATTATATACAAGATTTTCAAAATGAAATAACCAATTAAATATACAAAGATATAATATAGAATATTAAAACAATTAAGAATACTATTAAAATAATCTAACCTTTCTTTATTTAAATAAGTGATATTATGTTAACAATTAAAGTTCCATTGAAACATATAGAAGAAGTTCGTGAAATATTAATGGAAACAGAAATCATATCAAGAAACTACAAGATTCTTACTGAGGGTAACTTTGGTTACATTCCAATAAATAAAAAAATATCAAATGTTAAACTTAAAGAAAATATTGAAAAAGAATTAAAAAAAAGTACAAAAGAAAAAATCCATTTTGAGATAGTTGATAAAAATTTAAAAGAAGTCAAAAAGAAACCTAGAAGTCTTACTGAACATCTTAAAGGGAAGCTAACAGAAAAAGAGATTGAAGACTTAAAAACTTCTTTTGATATAATAGGAGATACAGTTATTCTTGAAATACCTGAAGATTTAGAAAATCAGAAGAATGTCATTGGAGATGCAGCACTTGCATTTACAGGACGAAAATCTGTTTTTATGAAAAAAAGTGCAGTTGAAGGAGTAACAAGAACACGAAAATTAGAACTCATAGCTGGAGAAGATATTTACGAAACAATACATAAAGAACATGGAGTTAGGCTTAAGTTAGATGTTAAAAAAGTGTATTTTTCACCGCGATTAGCTACTGAAAGAAAAAGGTTAGCTAAGCAAGTGAAAGATGGAGAAATTATTTTAGATATGTTTGCAGGAATTGGGCCATTTCCAATTCTAATAGCAAAGAAAAATGAAGTAGATATTTATGCAACCGATATAAATAAAGAAGCTATAAAATACATGGAAAATAATATAGAAATTAATAAACTCAAAGGAAAAATACGCCCTATTTTAGGAGATGTAAAAAAAATAGCTGAAAAAAAATTTATAAAAGAAAATATAAGATTTGATAGAATTATAATGAACTTACCAGGAACTGCAAAAGACTTTTTAGAGTTAGCTATGACACTTGTTAATAATGAAGGGATTATTCATTATTACGAGTTTTCTGATGGGTATGAATCAGCTATTAAAAGAATAGAAAAAATAGCTAAAAAGCAAAATAAAAATTTCAAGATTTTAAATACTCGTAAAGTGAAATCAAGTAGCCCAAAAGAGTGGCATATCGTTGTTGATGCCCAAATACAATAATATACTAATATAATGTACTATAATATGATGTAATATAATTTACTATAATATAATGTACTATAATATATGTATTATAATATTACCTATATACATCCTATAGTATATCCAATGGATATTATACGTATATTCCCCAATAACCTATGAAATCTTACGATACTATGATATTCCGCTAGATTTCCATTTTAATAGAAGTGACGAATATATAACAACCAATACAGAACCAACATTATGAACCAATGCACCAGTAATAGGATCTAAAATACCTAACATTGCTAAGATTATAGCTACAAAATTTAAGCTAAGAGATATTATTATATTAATATTAATTGTTTGCATTACTTTTTTTGAAATTCCTAAAAGATGAGGTATTGACTTAATATCATCCCCAACAAGTGCTATATCAGCTGCATCAACTGCGATATCACTGCCAATTCCTCCCATAGCTATTCCAACATGGGCTTTTTTAAGTGAAGGTGCATCATTTACACCATCTCCAACCATAGCCACAAATTCATTTTTTATATCTTGATAACCATCTATGACTTTCATTTTTGTTTCAGGAAGAGAATCATAATACAATTGATCAATTCCTACTTGATCTGCCATATGTTTAGCTGGTTTTTCAGTGTCTCCAGTTAGAAGAACAGGATTTAAATCAAGTTCTTTAATATGATTAATAGTTTCTTTTGCATCTTCTCTTAAAGAATCTCCTAAAATTAATGCTCCTCTAAGGTTATTATTAATAGCAATATAAATAATAGTAGCTCCATTATCAATAAATGATAGAAGATTGTTTTTTACCCATAATTGATCAATTTCAACATCTGATTTAGAAATTAAAAGTTCTTCATTTCCAGCTAAAACTTCTTCACCATTAACTAATCCTTTAACACCTTTTCCAATAATCATTTCAAAATTATCTACATTTAAAAAGATTGTACCATTATTACCAGAGTCTTTTGAATCATTATTATAATTACTATAATTATTATAATTACTATAATTATTTAAATTCTTATAATAATTAACAATAGCTTTTCCCAGAGGATGTTCAGATTTATTTTCTAATGAAGCTAATATTTTTATTAGAGAATTATTATCCATATTTTCATTATTTGAATCATTGAATTTAAATTTATTATCCACATCTTGATTAGATGGTTCATTAGATGGTTCACTGAGTTCATATTGATTATTTATATCATCATCAATTGAATCATTTATATTATAATCAAGTGATTCATTGGATTTATATTCAATAAGATCAAGAACTTCAGGTTTACCATAAGTCAAAGTTCCAGTTTTATCAAAAAGAATATTTTTAATTTTTGATAAACGTTCAAGAGCATCTCCTTCTTTAATTAATACTCCATATCTAGTTAAATTTCCAATAGCTGCCACAATTGCTGTAGGAGTAGCTAAAACAAGAGCACATGGACAAAATACAACCAAGACTGTAACAGACCTGATTATCTCACCTGTGAGGAAATAAGTGCCAATTGCAGCTGAAAGTGCAATCACTACAATCCAAGTGGCCCATTTATCAGTAAGTCTGACAATTTTAGATTTATCAGCATCAGCTGATTCAACTAAGTCAATCATTCTTTGAAGAGAACTATCTTTTCCAATTTTAGTTGCTTTCATAACAAAAGAACCAAACTGATTTACAGTTCCACTGAAAACTTCATCCCCCTTAATTTTATCTATTGGAACTGGTTCTCCAGTCATAATCGATTGATCAATTGAAGTTTCTCCATTAATAAGTTCCCCATCAACAGGAACAGTTTCCCCAGGTAAAACTTGAATCAAGTCACCAATTTCAACTTTTTTAGCATCAATAATTTCTTCATTGGTAACTCCATTTTTATTAGAAACTCGTCTAGCTGTTCTTGGTGTTAAATGAACTAATTTTTCAATTCCTGCTCTAGATCTAGCTACAGTAAATTCTTCTAAAAGTCCACCTATAGCCATGATAAAAGCTATTTCACCTGCAGCAAATATTTCACCGATGATAATAGAAGCTATAAGTGCAATAGAAACAAGAAGGTCTGCTTTTATATCAAACTCTGTAACTAAGCCAACAATTGCATCTTTAATAATTGGTAATCCACAAAGTAAAATCGCTATCCAAGATAAATCGATTGGACCAATGGTGAATACTTTAAAAAAACTTAATATCAAAGCTATAGCTGAAACAATAAGAAAAATTACTGATTTTTTTTCTTCATATATAAAGCTAATTTCATCTTCCATTTTAAAAAACTCCAATAATTATTTATTGAAAATAATTTGATATTCCTAAATATAGATATATGGGTATAGGGGTATAGGTATAGATAATAAATAAAAAAAATATATAGATAAATGTGAAGATTACTAAAGTCTTGAGAAGTATTCTATAGCTTTTGTAAAATCTTTAATAGTTTGTTCAGAATCTCCAGTTTCAATTCCTTCTTTAACACAATGATTAAGATGACCTTCAAGAACAATTTGTCCAACTTTGTGTAATGCAGATTTTGAAGCATTAATTTGCATTATAATATCTTCACAAGGAACATCTTCATCAATCATCCGATCAATAGCATTTAATTGCCCAATAATCTTCTTTAATCTTCGATGAAGGTTATCAGAATCCATACATTTTTTCATTTTTAATCACCAAATAATAATTATTTATATCAAAAATACTTCTTATAAAAATAATAATATTTATAACAATAATAATTATTAAGATTTATTAATTTAGTTGTTAAATTACTTTTTTAATAAATCGGTTTTTATATTACAACTATATCGATTCTATTTAAAATTTTAAATTAAAATTTTTTAAATTAAAATTCTAAAATCCTATAAAAAATACCTATAGGAGTATGAGTATAATTATTAATAATAATTGTATTTAAATGTTTTCATAAAAATCTAAAAAGTTTCATATTATTATTCATATTATTATAAAGAAAATAATAAATATAAAAAAAACTAGAAAAAATATAATGAAAATAAAAGTACTACAAGCTTTTGGAATGGTAAGTGTAGTTTTTTATTTTATTCATGTTTTCTTAGGACAAGCTCTTTGGAAAGAATATAATCCCATAACAACAGATATAAGCTCATTAACAGCTATAGGATCACCAAATTCAGAATTAATTGGAATTTTCACATTAATATATGGCATATGTGCAGTTATATTTGCAATAGGAATCGTGACAGAATCATTTAATAGAAAATATAGCCACATTACTAAATTAGGATTTATATTCCTATTAGCTATGACAATAATATCACTTATAGGATATGCACTATTCCCTTTGTCTCCAGATAAAACTGCACTAAGCTTTCAAAACATAATGCATATTATTATAACTGGAATAACAGTACTTCTTACAATTTTATTTTTGTTCTTTATAGGAATTGGTTTTATAAAAAAAGAGAAATTTATAAAATTAGGGAAAATATCAATAATAGCAGCCATTCTAATAATCATATTTGGAGTTTTAAACCCAATTTCAGTAGCATTAGGCTTGAATATTTTAGGATTAACTGAAAGACTTGTTGTTTTCACATTAGAGATATTTATATTCTTTTTATCATTTATATATACATTTAATATAGAATCATTTTTAACTAAAAAGAAAGATAGTTCTAATTAAAAAAATATTTTTAGCTAAAAAACATTTCTATAACTATAACTTTTAAAATATTCTTCTATAACTATAACTTTTAAAATATTAATATTTTTAAAATATTATCACATTTCAATCTTTAAAAAATTCTTTAAAATTGATCTTGTTTACAAACACAAAAAACACATAATGAATTTGGGTTATTAATCTGTTTTTTCTTAACAGGACAAAAAAATTCTCCATTTTCATTCCTTATTTTTAAATTTTCACCAGGAAAGATGGTTCCAACAGGATGAATTGGTTTTTCAATTAAAAAAGAAGAATATAATGTGACTAATATTGAAATTAAGTTAAACTTGTCTTCCCCTTTATATAAATTATCATAATTTAAAAATTTAGTAATATTAGAAATAGCTTTATTAAATTTATTTTTATCAATTTTAGTATGATAAACATTATTATCTTTTTTTATTTCATTTATTCTAAGTAATTGAGAAAGTATAGATTCAGTATAATGGTCTTTATACTTATCTTGAATATGTTTAAAGTCATCTCTAAGAAATGTACTCATACCCATAATTGTATTGATAGAAACATTCTTAGATCCCTCCTTTAGAATTTTAAAAAGATCCATAGCTTCAATTGGATCATTTTCTCCTAATTTTTTTAACTTATTTAATAATTGTTCTGTTTCATTCATATAATGCCCTTTATAAATGAGATAGTTTTTTTATCAAAAATGCAATTTATTAATACTTTAATTTTTGAAAAAACTCTTTAAAATTGTCCAAATCAATTATTCCTTTTTCAGTAATTACACCAGTAATTAAATCTTTTGGAACAATGTCAAATGCAGGATTTCTAACCTCAGTTCCTTTTGGACAGATACGACATCCTCCATAATGGGTTACCTCTTCAGGACCCCTTTCTTCTATTTCTGTATCGTAAATTGAAATTTCACGATCAAAGGTACTGAGAGGAGCTGCAACATAAAAAGGAACATGGAAACGTTTAGCAGCTAGCGCCACCATTAAAGATCCAATTTTGTTAGCTATACCATCATGAGCTACTCTATCTGCACCAATAACAACCTTATTAATCTCATTTTGTTGCATCAAATAACCTGCAGCTACATCAGGAATTAATTTTACAGGAATACCTTCTTGTTGCATCTCCCAAACACTAAGACGAGCTCCCTGACCAAGAGGACGAGTTTCATCACAAATAACATTAATATCTTTGCCTTCATTAAAAGCAGACCTAACAACACCTAGAGCAGTACCATAATCAACACAAGCTAAAGCTCCAGCATTACAATGAGTCAAAATAGTGTCTCCATCAGATATAACTTCAGCACCATACCTACCAATAGCTAAATTAGTTTCAATATCCTCTTTATACATTTCTAAAGCTTCATCAAGAATATTATCACTAGAAAGTACCCTATCAACAGCCCAAAAAAGATTGATAGCTGTTGGCCTCGCTGCTTTTATTTCTTTAGCTACTTTTTCCAAATTTTCACCTGCAATATCCCCAAGAACCATTCCAAAAGCAGCAGCTACACCAATAGCAGGAGCTCCCCGAACAACCATTGTTTTAATAGCTAATATAACATCTTTATAATTTTTACATTCAAAGTAAGTTAAATCATCAGGTAATTTAGTTTGATCTATGAGTATTAATTTGTTATCTTTCCATTCCATGGTTTTCATAATGATACCTACCAAATAATAATCTAATTAACATTAATAAATATTATTATAGTTTACACTACTAATAAAATTTTCATTTATACAATTTTATGAAATAAAAATAAAAAACAACCCAAATAAAAAACAATCCAAATAAAATAAAATCTAAAATAAAATAAAATCTATAAAAGACCAGTTTTGATTAAAGCTTGATTAATATCATTAATTAAATCATTCGAATCTTCTAAACCAACACTAAAACGAAAAAATCCATTACTGAACTCTTCTGGATATAAGTATTGTCTTTCATCATCTTCACCAATAAAAACAATTAAACTTTCATCATGACCAAGAGAAACAGCTGATGTAATTATATTTAAATTACTAACAAACTCATTATGTTTATCATGACTTGTATCTAATCCAAAAGATAAAACACCCCCAAAACCAGAATCCATTTGTTTAACTGCAATATCATGATTTTTATGAGAATTTAATCCAGGATAAGCTACAAAAGTGACAATAGATAAACTTTCCAAAAATTTAGCTAATTTGAAAGCATTTTTATTATGCTGTTCCATTCTCAAAGGAAGAGTTACAGCACCTCTCATTATAAGCCATGCATTAAAAGGACTTATTGTTCCACCAAGATTAACTTGAGAGTCTCTTCTTATTATATCCAAATATTTAGCTTTTCCAGATATTGAACCTCCCATAGAATCTCCATGACCATTAATATATTTAGTAAGACTTTCAATTGAAAAATCTGCACCAAGTTCAATAGGTCTTTGATTATAAGGAGAAGCTAAAGTATTATCAACTGAAACAAGTATATCATTTTCATGAGCTATTTTAACAATTTCGGAAATATCAACAATAGATAATGTTGGATTTCCAGGAGTTTCAATATGAATTAATCTAGTATTATCCTTTATTGCAGATTTAACATTTGCAATATCGCTAGTATCTACAATAGTAGTTTCAACTTTAAATTTTTTATTAAATAGCTCATTTAAAAGTCTATAGACTGCAATATATGTAACATTTGAAAATATCACATGATCACCAGTTTCTAAAAGAGAAAAAAACAAACCAGATAATGCTGCAACTCCACTTGAAAGTACAATACAATCCTCAGCATTTTCAAGAGAAGCAATCCTTTTTTCTAAGTACTTTTGATTTGAACCACCATTCCTTGTGTAAATATTATCATCAAAACCACTCCAGTTTAAAACACTTGGATCATAAGGCAATTTATAGCTATTAGCCATGGTTATAGGTCTTTTAATAGCATTTGTATCTTTATCAATATCATTTCCAATATGAATAGCTCTTGTTTGGAAACTTAGCTTTTTATTATTTATTTTATCAGTTATTTCATTCTTTATTTCTTTTTTATTATTTTTTATTATCATAATTAACATCAAATTCAATTTATTTTTAAAATAATTATTAAATATAACAATAGTTATATTTTTTATTAAATATATCTTTCGTTGAATTTATAATAATAAAAAAAATAATAATAAAATTAGTAATAAAAGATTAATAATATTAATATAAAAAAAACAAATTAAAAAGGATAGAGGCTTTATATGAATAAAAGATAGTTATTCATTAAAACCTCTGAGTCATTAATAACACAATTTTTATATTATTTTTTATAATTAATATATTTTTCTATTTTTATTACAATAATAATATATATTAATATAGTAATACTTTTATACTTTAATAATATAATATTATATTGCAGTATCACTAACTTTAAAAAAAATTGATTATATTTAGGGAGAAGAGTCATTAATAACATAAAAATCAATGAACCTTCTCACTAAGCTTTGAGGAGGTGATACTCATGAAATCAAGAAGAACCCTATTTATTTATAAATTAAAATTTGTTTTTAAATTTAAAAAATTTTTTATTTTTTATATTTTAAATAAATATTGTATAGTTAATCTTGAAATTATGATCTGTATCATAATACTTCTTAAATTAGTAATATAATATATTAAATTAATGATATTAATCTAAGAAGATAAAGTTGGTGTTCTGCACCATTTATAGAAAATAAAATATAGAAAAATAAGAAATGAAAAAAATAAATAACTAAAAAATAAAGTAATAAAAATAAGAAATAAAAAATAAATAAAAAATTTAATATATTAATAATGACTTGCAGGAGTCATTCCTAAATGTTTATCCTCACTTTTTTTACCAGGAATTCCATAAGCATCAGCTCTACATTGAGTACAAGCTCTAAAAACTGGTAAAATTTCTTCAACTTCATCCCTAACTTTTTCAATCTCAGCACAAGTAGGACGAGGATAATCTTTCATTTTATTTAAAGGAATAAGAGGAAGGACATTCATAAGAGAAGCACCTCGTTTTTTAACTTCTTTAGCTATTTCAACGATGTGTTCATCATTTAATCCTGGAATTAAAACACTATTCACCTTAATAATCACTCCAAGATTACTTAATTTTTCAATTCCTTCAAGCTGGTTTTTAATCAGAATTTCAACAGCTTCTTTTCCTTTGTAGATTTTACCATTGTAGTTAATAAAAGTATAAATATCCTTAGCAATTTCAGGATCAACAGCATTAACAGTAACAGTAACTGTATTAACTCCTAGTTCAGCTATTCTTTCAGCGTAATCAGGAAGTAAAAGGCCATTGGTACTCATACACTTAATTAAATCAGGATTAGTTTTACCTAATTTTTCAAAAAATTCAAATGTAGCTTCATTAGCTAATGAATCTCCAGGTCCAGCTACACCAACCACAGCTATTGGTCCTTCTTTAGTCACATTTTCAACATGTTCTATTGCATCATCTGTATCCATAACACAAGAAGCAACACCAGGTCTAATTTCATCTTGGTTGATGTCTCTTGTACAAAAATTACAATAAATATTACATTTAGGAGCGATAGGGACATGAGCCCTACCTACTTTATCATGCATTTTCTCATTAAAACAAGGATGAGCCTTAGTTACATGAGCAAAACGACTACCTTTAAGTTCTTCCATAATGTCACCTTATAACAGATTAATAATGATAAAATTCTATATATTAAATCTTATATCTAATTTTATTATATAATTCTTAAATTAATTTCTTAATTTACTTAATTACTTAATTTAATTTTATTATATAATTTTATCATTTTATTATGTTTAATTCTATATTCAATAATTCTCTTAATTAAATAACTCTAAAAAATATCTTTTAATACTCTAACAAATCTCTCTTAAATAATTTTAATAAATTTAATAATTTTATAATAATTAAATTATAATAAAAATATATTATATAAATAATATTTATTTAAAACTATTAATATATATGTTGTAACTGCCTATTAAATTTTGTTATAATTAAGACGAACAAAATAAATATTATAACTAGTTTTCAATGAAAATTTATAAAATAATTTATTATAAATATAATGTATTATACAAATGATTTATTATAACTGATATTTAGGAAGATGTTAACTCTTCAACATATTTTAAGCCCTTATCCAACCATTCATCTTTAATTAACTCATCAGTACAAACAATAGCAATAACATCATCTTTTGAAATATCCCTAATTATTCTAAATCCTTCTGGAATTATTCTGAATATTGCATCATAAACTCTCTTTTTTAAATTTTCATAAGGGTCATCAATAACAAGATTATTCAAATTATCTTCTTTGCCTTCAAGAATAAAACTAAAACGGTCTGGTTGATGAACATTTTCCCTTCCTTTTTCAAGCCATAATTTTTTTAAAATATTTGGAAGGTAATTTTCATCTTTTACTCTAATTATAGTCTTATTTGACTCTTTATCATATTCAATAGAAGTCACATCACCTAACATAGTAAAATTAGAGGTTTTATCCATTTTAATAGCTAAAATAAATACAACCTCCTTAGGATCAACAAAAACTCTCATATCTTTAACAGAAGGAGAAAGTTGAAGGTCTTGAAAGATTTGTTTTATTATCATCTCATAGACCTTTGCACCCTCTACATCTGTAGACTCAACAAGCATAAAATTCACCTAAAGAATTCATATAAATATTATAGAAATATCATCCATATCATACAAATATCATCTAAATATTATCTAAACATTATGTAAATATTATGTAAATATTATGTAAATATTATCTAGATATCATTTAAATATTATTTAAATATTATTCTATTTATTCTCTTGACGTTTACCCATTCCAGAAACTAAAAGTGCAGAACCGACAGCACCAATATGTTGAGAATACTCAGGAACTATAACATCAATACCACCAAGAGTTTCACTAACAGCTTTAACAAGTCCAGAGATAAGAGACGTTCCCCCAACTTGAATCAAAGGTTCCCTAATATCAATTTCCTGTAATTGTTGTTCATACACCTGTTCAGAAACAGAACGGCATGCAGCTGCAGCAACATCAGCTTTAGAACCTCCAGCAGCAAGAGTAGTAACTAAATCTTGAATACCAAATACAATACAATAACTATTTAACATAGCTTTTCTATAATCCCCTTTCATAGCTAAGGGACCAAGTTCAGTAATATCAACATCTAAACGACGGGCAGTCATCTCTAAAAACCTTCCAGAAGCACCTGCACAAATACCACCCATAGTAAAATTATCTGGAATTCCATCATTAACAGTAATAACTTTATTATCCATTCCACCAATATCTAATACTGTTGCATCCCCTTTTTGATGATCTGCAAGATAAACTGCTCCTTTGGCATTTACAGACAATTCTTCCTGGACCAACTCAGCTTTCATATTTTTTCCAATTGTGAGACGACCATAACCAGTAGTTCCAATACCTTCAACATCATCAAGAGTATAACCAGTACCTTCAAAAGCTTCATCAGCAGCACTATACACAGATTCCATAATATCTTTAGTAGGAGTCCAACCAGTTCCAATAACTTTATTATTCTCCATTAAAACAACTTTTGTAGTAGTAGAACCAGAATCAACACCCAAAGTTAATCCTTCTTGTTTTTCACGAGCTAAAATACTTCTTCTTGCAACAGATGTTGTTAATGCTTCCATACGGATAAATAATTCATCTGCTTTTGTTCTTTCAGTAAATGAATATGTTACAACAGGAATCCTAGTATTTGCCTGAATAAATCTCCTTACTTCATTTCTGACTAATGCCCCTTCTGCACATCTAAAACAAGTAGCTATAAAAACAGCATCAGCTTTACTTTTCCCCTCAACGATTGACATAGCTCTTGCAATCATGAGTTTTAAACTAGAACTTTCAGCAGAAAAACCAAACTTTTTATATGCTTCATCAATATAATCAAGATCAATTTCAGGAATAACAATCTCTGAGCCAAATGTAGTAGCTGCCTTTTCTATCTCTTTTTGAATACCACTATATTCTGTACCACAAGAGATTAAAGCTATTTTAACCATTATTCATCCTCCTTTAACTCTTTATCTGATGAAATATCTGGGCTATCTGAACTTTCTAATATTTCTGAGTTTTCTGAAGATTCTAAAGATTTTGAAGATTTTGGAAGAGAATCTAGAAATGTATTTATTTTATTAACCATGTCAGTAGTTTCATCTTTATTTTTAGGATATTTTAACTCAAGAGTTGGAACTCCCCTTTTTCTAAGGTTGAATATGGATAATTCATTTGTTCTTGCACAACCAATACACCCAAATCCAAATGGAGCATCTTCAACAATAATAGCTGCTTCAGCTTCTTCAATTAAAGGTCCAATAAGAGACATTCTTCCACGCACACCAGATGGAACCTCAATAGCTGCATATTTTAATCCCTTAATAGGATCCTCTTCAGTAAGATTCATAGGAGGAGAATCAATATCAGGATCTTTAACCTTTTTTCTAACAGCTTTTTGGAGAGCTAGAACTTCATGTCCTTTTCTCTCAATTAAATCTGCTAAAATTAATGAATTTGGTGGGAATATAGCTACCTTTACCATTTTATCACATTTTAATATATTAATAGATATTTTTATAAAGTTTTTTTATTTCTATAATAAATTATTTCTATAAAATTTGTTATTTTTATAAATTATATTTGTATAAAATTTATTTAATTATAATTAGCTTTTAGTTAGTTATATCTTTTATCTACTTATGTCTTTTATCTAATTATGTCTTTTATCTAATTATAATTATCTAACTTAGGTTTTAGTTATTATTTTTTATTTTCAGAATGTCTTTTATCTTTAATATTATCTTTATCAAGCTTTTCTTCCTCTAAACATTCTTTCATAATTTCTTCAAATTCTTCTAAAGGAACACAAGTTTCTTCTTCAAGAGAAACTTCTTTTGGATTTTTTAAAGCATCCGAAACAAAGCCTAAAAGTTTAAACTCTTTTTCCATCTGATGAAATCCTTCTCTAGGACCTTTTCTATGGCCTCGACATCTTCTTGGATCTCCAGGAGGAAATCCCCTATCTTTTGTAAAAATATTGTAGGGATCCATTTTTCGAACCTCTTTAATAGCAGTTATAACATCTTTTTCTTTTCCACTAACCATAGCACCATAGCAAGTTTGTTTAATAGTAAGAGGTAAACCTAATAGATGCATCTGATTTACAACCTCACTTTCACTAACATTAGCTTTAGGACCTAAAATAATCATTCTTGTAACAACTTCAGGATCTTTATCTTCCCTGCCAAGATCTGGGTTAATACATACATTTTCAACCATAATATCCCTTCCCATTAATTAATTCTCTTAATATAAAGATATTCTCCTTCTTTTAAATTTTCAAGAGGTTTTAAATCAGTTGTTATCTTTCCAACAATATTTGTTGCATTAAATGGTTCTGCAGTTGGACCAAACTCATCATTACTCTCAAATCTAACTCCTATTAAACCAACATTCTTTTTAGACATATTAGTAATACCAATTCTTCCTGCTTCAATACAAGCACTCGGAACATTTTCAGGAACTAAGCCTTTTGCTTCTTTAGCATCACCTTCAAATATTGATATTTTCATACCAGGAAATGCAAAATGCACTTTTAAAATACCAATTGGTTTTTCAACTAGTCCTGTAATCTTTTTAAAGTACCATGATGACCTTGGAGCTTCGTCTTCACCATCATAGATTTCTATTAAAGCTAAATCATCTTTATTAATACCTTTTGTTTTAACCTTACCTTCTTTTATTATTTCAATAGAAAATTTTGGTTCTTGTTCCACTATCAATGCATCATCATCTAAAACACCAACTCTTTCATGAGTTACACCAATAGATTTTAAATAATCCTCTGCTTCCTTTTGAGTCATAGATAACGTCATTATTCTTTCAGGATTAGATCTAATCGTGATTTTATCTTTGTAATTAGCTATATCTAATAATTCCATCCCTTTTTCTACCGAAGCAACATTAGTATGATGAGGAGATTTAACTCTGTCCTCCCTATAAACAAAAACTTTACCAATACCCTTACCAGCATTTCTTATAGTAACAGTACCCCTTTTTCTCATAGTTATATCTTCAGAAGGTTTTCCTAAACCTTGAAGAGAATAAAAACCAACAAAAGAATTTGATTCATAATCAACAGATATATTACCTGATTCAATCAAAGAAAATAAATGTTCACAAGATTCAGGAGAATTATCATTAGGTTTAAGAGAAACATAAGTAAATAATTGGTTGCCTTCCTCCAAAATAGTGTTTAAATCAGAAATAGATGCACTATCAGTAATACTACTTCTTTCAATAAGAGGTTCAATAGAAATAACATTATCATTAGAGTCTAAAAGCCTTAAAGTTCTTTTACCGCCAACAATTCTAGCGAACACACCTTTATTATAGTTTGGAACGCCATAAACAGCAGAATGATCTTCTTTAGCTAAAATTATATGTGTTGATTCATTACTAAATCCTGATAAACTTAATATAACATCCCCTTCTTTATATTTATTTTCATCCATACTTGGTTCTAAGTCTGTTATAATAGGCCCAACAGCTACTTCATTTGAGGAAGTCCATCTAATAGAAGAATCTTCAAAATCCTTATATTGTTTTTTCCAAACCTCAACAAGTTTTTCTGCTTCTTTACTATCGTCCATCTCAATTATTATGCTTCCTTTTGGAGTTTTAAGTTTATATTTATTAATGTTTTTTTCAAATTCTTTTTTACCTTTGATAAGGCAAATTATACTTCCATCATCGTAAGGAACATTTGAAAAATCTATTGCTTCTCTTATAGTAGACCCATTAGGAAGATCTAGATCCTTTCCATTAATTTTTACTAGCATAAAACCACTCGACACATATAAAATTAATTAATCTTAAGAACTGGATTTTTATCCTGGTCAAAAAGAACCATTTCCTCAGTTTCACTTGATAAATAAAGCTTTTTCTCACTAATTACTTCCCCAACAATAGAGGCAGTGATAGAAACCTCATCTAACAAATTTATCAATTCTTCAGTATTTTTTTCCTTAGCAGTTAAAACAAAACCTGCTCCAGGATATGATTTTAACCATTCTTCCCAGTTAACATCTTCATTTCTGGGAATTTTATTCAGCTCAACTCTTCCACCAACACCAGAGGATTCAAGTAACATTTCCAATGTTCCAAGAGTTCCAGGATTACTTATATCTTTTCCACCAGTAACCAAATCTTTTTCAGCAATTTCCTTCATAGCTATTAGCTGATCCTGTACAAGTTTTTCATCCTTAAAATAGGTCGTATCCCAATTAAGATTAAAACTAGGGTGTTGTCTTCCATCTAAATCAATAGCAACAATAATCTTATCTCCAACATTTGCTCCAAAGCTAGTTATGATTTTATCTTTCTTAGCTATTCCAACAATTGCTACATCAAGAGCATTATACTCAGTATCAGGATGTAAATGTCCACCAACCATTGGGACATTGAACTTTTTACAACCATCTTTAATTCCATCTATAAGACCATTAGCTATATTTTCATTATTAATAGAAAGTATATTAACCATTGCTATTGGTTTAGCTCCCATAGCTGCAATATCATTAACATTAACCAATACAGAACAATAACCCGCCCAGTAAGGATCTGCATCCATTAGCTTTCCCCAAATTCCATCAGCAGCAAATAAGACTATATTTCCATCTCCAAGATCGATAGCTGATGCATCATCTCCAAAATCAAGTAAAGTTTCACCAGAAACATTATAAACTTCTTTTAATTTGTTAGTTATGCTTTCTATAGATTTTTTTCTAGAAACTCCCTCAAAATCTTGAAGAGATTGTACAAGATCTGCTAACTCCAAAACCACACCTCATTACTTTGAATCAATAAATACAATCATATGATTAATCATTATTAGTAATATTAATTCTTATAATATTAATTATTACTAGTATTATTACATATTACTATACTTACTAATAATTTAATATACTAACTACTAATATAAATAATAAATACAAGAAATATTTATTCTTTAATTATATATTTCGAAGTAATATTATTTACTATTTTAATTAGTTCTTTTTTAAATTCTTTAATTTTATAAGCTTTTAATCTATTTATAGAAACATTATCCAAATTTTCTATTGAACCAATATCTAGATTAATATAATTTTTTGAATTAAAAACTTCTTTAAAAATGGATTTACCAACAATATCATCCAAACCATGTTCCAATTCAATAATAATAGACCCACTAGCAATATAACCATTTTCAACTACTTTATCAATATCACCATCAGTGATACCAATAACCGGAATATTGAACCTATATAAAATATCAGATGCAACAAGAGTAGTATCATCACCAATAGTAACAACAAGATCAATATTTTTTAATTTATAAATATCTTCAGCAGCATGATCTAAAAAAGCTACTTTGACATGATTATTTTCAACTTCATTAGATGAAGAATCTTCAAAATCTTTCAATATTCTAGGATTTGGATTTGTTTTTCTAAGAAGTCCTGTTTTAACCACAGCCTTATTAATATCAACGACCCCTAATTTTTCGATACCATGTTTTTTGATTTCACCACCAATAATATCAACTATTTGACCATCTTTAGATATTAATGACAGATTTTCAGAATTAGATTTACCAACTACAATACCATTGACAAATATATTCTCATTAGGACTAACTCCATGAATATATCTAACCTTTTCTCCTAAATCACTAGTTTCCAAATCATTTTCTAATTCTTTTTTAATTAATTCTCTTTTAAAATAGTTATCTATAACTAATCTAGGATTTAAAACATTTAAATTTAATAACTTAGACAATTTTAAAGATAAATCTGAAGATAAATTTTCATTTGAGTCTAAAGATATATTCTTTGAATTTAAAGATATATATTTATTTGAATCTAAAAATATATCTTTATTTGAGTCTAAAAATAAATTTTCATCTAAATCAGAATATATACCTTCATCTGAACTATTCCAAGAAATTATAGATCCATCGTTTTCTCCAGGTCTTTCGATTTGAATAAATGGTATCTTTGAAAGTCTATTTTCATTAATGGAATCATTATTAAAAAATGATTTATTGAAAACTTTATACCCAAAAGTATGTCCTGTAACTGAAGACTTACCATAATTAAGAAGAAATATTACATCCATACCTTCCTCTAAAAATAACCTTACAGATTCACTAGGAAGCCTTTTAGCTGAAATATCAATCAAATTTTCAAGAGAGGCATCAATAACAGCAGTTCGACCCATCGTACCACCTAATCTACAATATACACTACCAAAATCTTTTAAAATCTCTATGATTTTTAAAGCATACCCAGAATCGATCATATTAGGTCCATGTACAACAATTCCAATCTTCATTTTATAACCAAATTTATAATTAATAAAAAATCATAATTTACAACACAACCACAATTTACAAAACAATTTATAAAAAGATTCATAAATGATAACAAATCCCAATTATAACTAAATCAATATATTATTATAATTAAATCAAGAAATAATTATAAATAAATAGATGATTATAACTAAATCAATATATAATTATAATTAAAATATTATATAATTAACCTAATCTAGTTTTATCCTTTTTTTAAAGATCTTTGATCCACAAATCTCACAAACTTCATCATCATAATTATCAGGATATTCTTTCCTACATCCTTGACAAATTTTCTTCCAATTATATATTCCTTTAATTCCTTCAGTTAATACACTCCTATAAGGGATATTCATAATTTTAAGAACATTTTGAATAGAATAATCATCTGTAACAACTTTTATTTGTTTTCCTTGATTTGAAAAATCAATAGCTAATGCTAAAAGTTTTTTATCTACATTTGAAAGTCTTAAAGTATCTCCAGAAGAAGAAATAACATTATTGAGCTCATTGATACTTAAATCATCAGGCTCAACAATAAATAGAATATTATCATCTATAGCTTGATCAAAAATCATTTTAGACTTTAAATCTTTAACTTCCTCACTTATTTCAGATATAGTAAAGTTTAAAGAATTTTTTAATTCAAAACCTCCAATAAAAGCAGAAGCATCTAAAATATAATAAATATTTTTATCCATTTTATCCATAGTATCATTATGTTACTAAAAATAAATAAACTTAATTAAATTAGTATTATAATTTAAATTTAAAATTATTAAGAACAAAGTTTTTATTATTAATTAAAAAAATAAATATAATACTCTAATAAAAATAAGTAGAAACCATAATTAGTTATAGCTTTAGAGAATATTATAATAGACATTATAAACATTAGAATAATTAATATATCTATTTTAATATTTGAACATTATCGAATGAATATAAATATTAAATATTATAATTAAACTAATTATAAAAGCTTAAAGCTAAAATAAAGATATAATATTAAATAAAAATAGAAAAAAAGAAATATGAACAATTTTTGATACTTTACATAACATTTATATGTGAGTAAATATATAATAATAACTTGAAGGGTAGGGTCTTATCTTAACTCTTATTATCATAACAAAAATTGGCATTGAATCCGCCTCCAATCCAATTTTGGTCCCTACCCTCCTCACTATATTGTTCTTTTTTTAAAATAGCTTAAACTCTATTTAATGAATGTGTTATAAAAAATAATTAATAATAAAAACTTTTTTATTAAATAAAAAGATTTTCATTAAATACATGACAATAACACATTATTTGTTATTAATGATAATATTGAATAAAATTATAATAATAATATTAAATAAACTGATAATATTTAATAATTACTAATATTAAATGTCTATTTAATACCTAAATGTACTATTAATATATAATAAGTATAATATTACTACTTAATATGTGTAATAATAATACTCAAATAATACTCAATAAATGCATAGTCAATAACCGTAATACTCAACAATTATAATATTTTAATAATTATAATATTTAGTAATTGTAATATCAATATTTAACAAATGTAATAATACCAATAAAAATAGTATTAAATATAATACTTAAGATATTGAGTAAATGTTTAGCTCAATAGTTTATCTAAAAATAGATTATTGAATTAAAATAACTAATATTAAGTTTATATTAAAAAGGCATTAATATATTATTAATATAACTATCAATAATATAACAGTTGATTAATAGAATAATGTAACAATTAAGTATTAATATAACAATCTTATTATTAAAATCAGTTGAAAAATGATTTTAAAAAATATTCATTGAAAAAACCTAAAATAAATGAATAAAACAATCTTATAAACCATATCTAAAAAGGAGAGCTATAAAATGAAAAGTGAAACAATGGAAGAACATAAAAAGAAATCACCAATTAAAGTGAATTGTGGGGTTATAACCCTCAGTGATACAAAATATAAGGATAAACAAAACGGTGTAAATACTGACCTCTCAGGAGAAATAATAGTTGAAGAATTAAAGAAAAAATATACTGTAAAATCCTATGAAATAATCCCTGATGAAAAAAAACAATTGTTAAAAATAATTGAAAAGATGAAAGCTGAAAATATTGATGTTATACTTACAACTGGAGGTACAGGGATTGGAAGTAGAGATATAACAATTGAAACTGTAAAACCTCTTTTTGAAAAAAAAATAAATGGTTTTGGAGAGATATTCAGATTAAAAAGCTATGAAAAATTAGGTTCAGGAGCTATGTTATCACGAGCAGTTGCAGGAACTTATGGGAAAACTATTATATTTTCAATGCCAGGATCTCCAAATGCAGTGAAATTAGGAATATCATTAATTATTGATGAATTAGGACACTTAAAAAAGCATTTAAATGAATAAAAATAAAATTTAATACCCAAAATAAAAATAAAATTTAACACATAAATTATAAAAAAATATATAAAAAATATATAAAGAATATATAAAAAATTTATAAAAAACCTAAAAAAATTCATTAACTGATATCAAAGGTTCAATTAAGATTCCTTCATCGTTTAATGAAGAAATAGCTCCTTCTTCCCTATCAACAACAACAAAAGCTTTTTTTACAATTCCACCATTTTCTTGAATAGCTTTTATAGCTTTAAGTAGAGAACCTCCTGTTGTTGTCACATCTTCAACTACAACCACATTATCACCATCATTTAATTCTCCTTCAATAAGTTTTGAAGTCCCATAACCCTTTTTTTCTTTCCTTATCATCAAAAGAGGAATTTCAGACTTTAATGAAAGTGCTGTAGCAATTGGAACCGCTCCCAAAGCAGGTCCTGCAACTTTATCAATCTTTTCACTACTAATAGCTTGATCTATGAGTTCAGCTATAGTTTTCAAAATATTAGGTTCTGTTATAGCTTTTTTCATATCAATATAATAATTACTTTTCTTTCCAGAGGAAAGTACAAAATCTCCTGTTTTAAAAACATTATTATCTTTTAAAATACTAATTAAATATTCTTTTGAAGCCATCAAACCACCGAAAAATTATAAAATGAAATTAAATTCTTAAATCTAAAAATCTATAGCTAAATTAAAAGTCTACAAATAATATAAACAAGCTATATATAATCTACAAATAATCTAAAATTAACCTAAAATTAACCTAAAATTAGTCTAAAATTAGTCTAAAGTTAATTTACAATAATTTATAAAACATAAACATGCTTAAAATTACGAAAACATCAATATTAAAATTAGAGAACCAATAAAAGAAATATATAGGTATATAAAACACGTAAATATCTAAATAAATAGATTACTAAATTAGAATAATAAATACTAAATAAATAATAGATACTAAATAAATATTAGATAGATATAATATTAAATATACTTTTTAATTCATATAGAATTTTTAATTTATGCAAAATTAACATCTATTTAAGCTTAAAATTTATCTATTATACTAAAATTTTATATATTTAAAATTTTTATATATTGTTAATCAAAAGCATCTTTTAGAAGGATTTTATCTCCAATTTTGCTTATCATATCATAAGGAATTATATCTTCACTTTTAGAAATGTTCAAAGTTTCTGATATTCCGCCTTTTTTTAAAATTAAAGATTCTACTTCTTTTGTAACATCATTAAATTCAACATCAGATACTTTACCTATTAATACAGCGTCAGTATTAACAACTTCTTTCCCAACGATATTTTCGATAATCTTCATGTTTATTCCTCTAAAATAGTTACTATATAAAATATTCTAATATATAATTAAATAATTAGATATATAATTAAATAAAATTATTATTCAATTATTATTCAAAATATATAATAATTTACAATATCAATTAAATCTATGAATATATTTGTATATTACAATATTTAATATTTAGCATAAGTAACATAAATTAGTGGAAATTAAATTATAAAATTATAATAGAATAATAAGTTATAATAAGTTAAGAAATAATGAAAAAGCTATTCTTCAGAATAGTTTTCATCATCCCCCTTATTCCAATTTATGATACCATAAACGACACATAAAAGTGTAGATAGTATTACAAGTAAATAACCACTTAAAACCCATGGATCAGGTATTCCTAAAATCATTTTTACACCATATATTAATAATTAATCTTATTTTAATAATTAACTTTATTTTAACAATTCATCTTACAACCAGTTTATATTAATAGTTGACTTATTTTAACAATTTGTTTAATAATTAATTTTATTTTAATAATTAGTTATAATAATTAAAAAATTAATTTAACAAAATTATTTTCCTTCAATTTTTTTATTTGATTTAAAACCTTTATAACATTTATCCAATTGTTCTTGATCCATTGGTTTTGTAAGTAAACTTACAACTATAGTAAATATAAATGATATTGGTACAGCCACTATTAATGCATCAATTGCTGGCCATGGCATAGCTGAAATAAGCATTGGTTGACCTGTTAAAAATTGACAAATACCTAGACCTTCAGCTGTTTTTCCATATACAAATATTAACCAAAAGAGACTTGTTACTGTACCAGAAACAATTCCTGCAATAGCTCCTTCTCTTGTGGTTCTTTTCCAAAACAATGCACATATATAAACACTTAAAAATGCTGCGGCACATATCCCATAAAAAAGAGCAGTTCCCTGAGCTACTACACTTCCTGGCAATATTAAACTAAGAACAAATGCTAAAACTACAGCTATTAAAATCCCAATACGAGTTAATGAGATTGATTCAATATTTTTTTTCTTTTTCAAAGTTTCATATATATCTCTTCCTAAAGAAGTTCCTTGAGCATGATATTGAGAACTTAAAGTAGACATGGCTGCTGCAAGTAATGTTAATAAAAATATATATACAAACCATTCTGGGAGAGCAAAATTAATGAAGGTTGGAATAATCTTATCAACATTTCCCCCAACAACGTCCATAGATATTTGACCCAGCGTATTAAAGAAATAAACATTCGATAAAGAACCAACTATATAAGCAGAACCAGTTATAACTGCTATAAATAGTCCTCCCATTAAAACCGCCCTATTAAGTTCTTTATCAGATTTAACAGTCATAAATCTGACAATAAGTTGTGGTTGGGCAAGTACACCGATACCAACACCCATAATAATTGTGGAAACAAGTGTCCACCAAAAAGGACTTCCCAAAGTTGGGAAAGTTGTCCATCCTGTTCCACCTAAAGCTTGAGCCGATGCTGGAAAGTGAGGTGCAAGGTTTGTAAGGGCTGTTTGAGATTCTGTAACTCCACCAAGAATCCAATAAGTAAATATAAGTAAAAAAATCATTCCAAAAAACATTATTGTTCCTTGAACAGCTTCAGTATACATTACTCCCCTTATTCCTCCAAAGATAACATAGAAAGCAACAAAGATTGATAAAATTAAAAGAGATAAAGTGAAACTAATTGAAAGAGAAGTTTCCATAAATCTTGCAGCACCAATAAGAACAACAGATGCGTAAATAGGCATTCCAAAGAATATTATTCCACCACTAAAGTATTGAATAAATCTACTATCAAAACGACGGGAAAGAAACTCAGGAAATGTTAAAGAGCCAAGATTATGGCCCATTTTTCGAGTTCTTTTACCCATAAATATAAATGCAATGAAAACCCCAACAAGAATATTTAAAAATACTAACCAAAGCAAACTCATACCAAATTGGCCTGCAATACCTCCAAATCCTACAATAGCCGCAGTACTTATAAAAGTAGCACCATAACTCAATGCCATTATATAAGGATGTGTTTTTCGCCCAGCAACCATAAATTCATCAGAAGATTTTGTGCTTTTCCAAGCTATATATCCAACATAGCCTACCACAAAAAAATAAACTAAGAAAACTATAGATAAAATTATTAAATTCATGAAAAAAACCTCAAAAGTATTATAACTGTTAATAGGCTACAATCAATATTATAACCACTAAAATATAAAACTACAAAGAATACATACTAATTAATAAAACTACAAACAATATAAGAGTCATTACTATAACTACCATTAATAATATAATCACTATTATAACTATAATCCTTATTACAAATATAAACTAAATTTAAAAAATAATTTTAAAACTAAGAAACTGACTTTAAAAGTTTAAATTTAATCTATATATCTACAAAATTTCTTTTTGTACTTTAGTATTATATAAGCTTTTATACATGAATTTCTGATTATAAAATTAATATTCAATAGTTATAATAAATGTAATAAATAATAGTAAATGCATTAAGTAACTTCATTAAATAATTTTTAAAAAAATAAAAAATAAAGAAGAAAGAATATTAATCTATTGAAGAAAAAATATTAACCTATTTAAATATTAGAAAGATAAGCATTAAAATAATATTATGAAAAATAATATAAAAAACATAATATTAATAAAAATAATATTAATAAAAACACTATTTATAAAAATAGTATTATTAAATATGAAGTATTATTAAATATGAAAAATAATACTATGTAAAATAAATATTAGTAAAAATAATATAAGAAATATAATATTAAAAAATATAAATAAAAATATTAAAAATATTAATAAAAATATTAAAAACATGAATAATTTATTAATAAAAATATAAATTTAATATACTATATAAATTAATATATTAATAATTAAACTAATATATAAATGATATAAATTAATATATGTATACTATAAACTAATATATAATTAATATAAACTAATTATATATACACATAGGGATAAGTATGGCTTGGGATGAAAAATTAGAATGTATGGACCTAAAAGAAAAAAGAGAACTACAACTTAAAAGGTTAAAAGAAACAGTTAAAAAAGCTTATGAAAATGTTCCATTCTATAAAGATAAATTTGATAAAGCAGGGATAAAACCTGAAGATATTAAAACACTTGAAGATATAAATAAATTACCTTTTACAACAAAATCAGACCTTCGAGATGCTTATCCTTTTGGAATGTTTGCAGTTCCAGAAGAAGAAATTATAGAAATCCACACAACTTCTGGAACAACAGGTAAACCAACTGTTTCTGGATATACTGAAAAAGATCTGGAAATTTGGTCAGAAGTTAGTGCAAGAGCAATAACCATGGGACTTGGAACACGTGGAGATCGAATTCAAAATTGTTATGGGTATGGACTCTTTACTGGAGGACTTGGAATCCATTATGGAGGACATAAAGTAGGAGCAACAGTTATCCCTATTTCTGCAGGAAACACAAAACGACAAATTGAAGTGATGAAAGACTTTGAAAGTACGATTCTTACATGTACTCCATCATATGCACTTTACTTAGCTGAAGTTCTTGAAAAAGAAGGATTAACTCCAGACGAAATTAGTTTAAAGTCAGGAATATTTGGAGCAGAAATGTGGACTGAAGAAATGAGAGAAGAACTTGAAAAAAGGTTAGGAATCATTGCTCTTAATATTTACGGCTTAACTGAAGTTATTGGACCTGGAGTAGCTCAGGAATGCCCAGAAAAAACAGGACTACATATATCTGATGACCATTTCTATCCAGAGATTATTGATTCTGAAACAATGCAACCTTTAGAAGATGGAAAAAAAGGTGAGTTAGTATTAACAACACTTACAAGAGAAGGAATGCCAGTTATAAGATTCCGTACCAAAGATATAACCTCAATTACACATGAAAAATGTGATTGTGGTAGAACTCTAGCTAGAATGTCTAGAATTACTGGTAGAAGTGATGATATGCTTAAAATAAGAGGAGTAATAGTATTCCCATCACAAATTGAAAGAGCACTATTAAAAATAGAGGGGCTTACACCAAACTATCAAATCGTAGTTACAAGACCCGGACATTTAGATGAACTCGAAGTTAGAGTAGAAACTTCTAAAGAACTATTTTCTGATGAAATGAGAATAATGGAGTCTATAGAAGACAATATATCTAAAATCATTCAAAAAGAAATAGGATTACGTGCTAATGTCACTTTAGTTGAGCCAGAATCTCTTCCAAGAAGTGAAGGAAAAGCTGTAAGGGTAATAGATGAAAGAAATTTTGAATAAAGAATATTATAGGTTTAAATTAGAATAATATGGCCTATAATCTATTATTCATGTCATTTATTAATTAAGCATTGATAAAATTGAGGAAAATAATTATAAAAAGGGATTTCCATGAAAAACAAGCAAATATCTGTATTTATTGAAAACAAAGAAGGTAGATTAAAAAAAGCTATGGATGTTTTAGCAAAAGAGAATATAAACATTAGGGCTCTTTCCATAGCAGACACAACTAAATTTGGAATACTAAGACTAATAGTATCAGAAAATGAAAAAGCAAAAAAAGTCTTAGAAAAAAATAATTTTGTTGTAAAAGAAAATGAAGTTATTATAATAGAAATTCCAGATAAACCAAATGGTTTGAACACTATTTTAGGACATCTCGATGATGAAAATATAAATGTAGAATATATCTATGCATTTGTTAGTAAAAAAAGTGATGAAGCTATTGTTGTAGTAAGATTAGAAAATATTGACGAAGGAATAAAAGTTTTAAAAGAAAAAAAAGCCAACATACTAACTGCTGAAGACATAAAACTAATTTAGATAAGTTTAAACAATTAAGTTAAAATCTAAAAACTTTAAGCTAAATTTATTTAGCTTAATTAATTTAAACATTATTATTCAAGACTTTTCAAAAGTTCAGCAACTTCTTCTCTTTTATATCCTAATTTAACAAATAAATTAGCAATAGATTCTCCATCAGTTAATTCATTAATTTCATTCCATTTCTTAAAATCATTTCTTAAAATTGATTTTATTAATAATTGGATTGTTATTAATGTATCACTATCAATAGCAATTAAAATATCTTTTTCTTTAAAAAGTCCATTTGGATCAATTAATTCAAAGCTTTCATCAAGAGCATCTCTTTGAATAATTGCGTTTTTAATCTCGTAACTCATATAATCCCCTATATAATTAAATTACTAATAATATTTTAAATATATTCCTATTTTTATAATATTTATCCTATTTATCTTATATAAATCTATATAAAATTTATTTTAATAATAAAAATAATAAATACTTTAAACTAGCTACTTTTAACTATATTATAACCTTTTTCAATAGCATTTAAATTCATATTATGGAATTTAATGTTTAAATTATTTTTCATAGATTCTATAATTGATTTTTTTGAAAGAGGAAAAGTATCATTAGCTATAGCTGCACCAAGAAGAACCATATTCAGAGATAATATACTTCCAGATTCAATAGCTAATTTTTCTCCCTCAACAGGATATACCGAGTCATAATTTTCATTTAGACTCTCAGTAATACTATTGACACTTGGATAAACCTGATTAAATTGGTTTAAAGTGGATGGAATTATTGGAGATGTGTTAAATATGATTTTAGTATTTTTATTTGCCTTATCAAGAGCCCTTACAGCCTCAGATGGTTCAAAAGCTAAAATTATATCAGATTTAAATTTTTCAATTATAGAGCTTTTATATCCACCAATTCTCAATTCAGTAGATACTACACCTCCTCTTTGGGACATTCCATGAATTTCACTCATTACAACATCATAACCTTCATTCATAGCTGCTTCACCAATAATAACTGAAGTTTTAATTATTCCCTGACCACCAACTCCACAAATATAAACATTATAAGAATTTTCTTTATTAAGCATTATTTTCCTCCAGATAAAATTTAATCTATAGGTAAATATTAATATAGATAATTAGATATCTTTTTTAACACCAATAGCTTTTTCATCACACATCTGTACACAAACAGTACATCCTTTACAAAGAAGATCATCGATTTCCACTTTACCATCAACAATAGAAATAGCAGGACATGCTAAAGTAGTTACACAATTTTGACAGTTATTACATTTATTTTCTTTTATAACCATAGGTCTTTTTCTTTTTAATCCTTTAATAAGAGTACAAGGGTGTTTAGCAATTATAACAGATACTCCATCATATTCAAGTGCCCTTTTATAAGTATCAATAGTTTTACTTAAATTCATAGGATTAATAGTTTCTACAAATTCACAACCACAAGCTTTGGCGATTTCTTCAATTGAAATTTCTGGAGCTTGATTTCCCATTCCATCAACGGGAAGTCCAGGATTAGGTTGACCTCCAGTCATGGCAGTTGTACGATTATCAAGAATGGTTACTACAAATTTATGTTTATTATGAACCCCATTTATAAGAGGAGGTATTCCACCATGGAAAAAAGTAGAATCTCCAATAAAACTAACAATATGTTGATTTGTAGCAACTGAGAATCCACATGCATCACCAATACTAGACCCCATAGACAATAAATAATCAGTAGTTTCATAAGGAGGACTTACACCAAGAGTATAACAACCAATATCTGAAGAAAAAATAAGATTTTCATTTGAAATATTTAATTCTTCAGCTGCACGTCTAACACCAAAGTAAGTAGCTCTATGAGAACAACCAGGACATAATGTAGGAGGTCTAGAAGGTAAATTATCTTTTATATCTTTTAACCTTTTATTAATGTTTAAATCATTACTACTATTATTACTATTATTAATATTATTATTAATGTTATTACTATTACTGCCCTTATTAGTATTATTAATATTATTGCCATTATTAATAGTATTAATAGTATTTATAGTATTAAAAGATGAATCAATGACTTTATTTATAGAATCTCTAACAATATCAGAATTAAATTCATGAATAAGTGGAAAATTACCATCTAATTTTCCAAAAACAGGAATATCAATTCCAACCTCACCAATAATAGCTAAAACTTCTTTTTCCATTATTGGATCAACTTCTTCAACTACAAAGATACCATCCAATCCTTCAATAAAATCTAAAACTAAATCTTTTGGGAATGGATAAGTAAAACCTAATTTTAAAATATTAAAGCCTAAATTAGCTAGATTATCCTCAACAACAACATCATAAGCATAATTAAAAGCACTACCACTAGATATTATTCCATATTTAGACTTAGGTTTAACATTTTCAGAATTAATATTTTCAAATGAATTAAAAATAAAGTTTAAATCGGAATTATTAGCTAATTCTTCAATATCTTCCATCTTAGCTACAAGTTTTTCATGCATTACCATAGAATTCTCTGGAACTGGAACAAACTGTTTTGGATCCTTTTTAAAAAAACCTTTTTCCCAATGAACGTTTTTGGCAAAATTAATATTATTAAAATCATCTGTTTTATTATTAATAATTTCAACATCACCCAATTCTACAACACCCCTCATATGAGAAATTCGGGTAGTAGTACGTAAAATTACTGGAATACTAAACTCTTTTGATAGTTCATAGCCATATTTCATCATATCTTTAACTTCTTGAGGGTTTGAAGGTTCTAAAACAGGACAATTAGCTAACCTAGCATAATGACGATTATCTTGTTCATTTTGAGAAGAAAACATAGAAGGATCATCAGCAGATAAAACAACCATCCCCCCAGGAGTTCCAGTATAAACTGCAGTTAAAAATGAATCTGATGCTACATTTAAGCCAACATGTTTCATAAATGTGAAAGATTTTAGTCCACTAGCAGCACTACTAGCTGCAACTTCCATTGCTACTTTTTCATTGATAGAAAATTCAAAAAACAATCCTGCATCCTTTGCAAGAATAGAAAGAATATTCCCAATTTCAGAAGAAGGAGTCCCAGGATATGTTGCAGCAACTGAAACACCAGCTTCAATAGCACCCCTAACAGCTGCTTCATTACCTAACAGAAATTCTTTATCTCCAGATTTACCATTCACTAATTGATTCAAATCCATTATTACACACCATAAATAATATAAACAGTATAAACAAAATAATTTAAGTGGTAAAAGACATAATACTATTATAAAACAAGTATTAAGCTAATCCATAAGTTAATCAATAATTATAAGTAATATAATAAACATACTATAATAATAAACATAAAATATAGTAAAGCATAATTATAATATAAAATCATAGCAAAGCATAAAATTATAGTATAAAGGTTAATTATAATATAAAATTTTATAATATAAAACTATAATTTATAATATGAAACTATAATAAAAATTATAACATAAAACTATTTTTAGATTAATTAATAAATATACTTTTTGAATTAAAAAGTAAAAATTAAAAAGATAAATATGGATTATAATGGCATTTAAAATTATAATTAAAAATAATAATAAAAATAATAAATATAATAATACAAATAATAATAGAAGTAATAAATATAATAATAAAAATAATAAAAGTAATAAAGATAACCATATAAATAATAATAAATATTATAAAAATAATAAATAGGGGAATCTGGAGATAAAATGATTGAAATTGAAGTATTAAGGTTTGATAGGGAAAAAGATAAAGAACCTTACTTTAAAAAATATAAAATCGAGAAAAAATATAAGATGAAGATACTAGATGCATTAATCGCCATAAATGAAAATTATAATGATAATTTAAGTTTCAGAAGTTCATGCAGAGCAGGGCAATGTGGTTCTTGTGCTTTAAAAATGAATGGAGAAGTAGTTCTTGCATGCAAATCTGAAATAAAAGATAAATCAAAAATAGAACCTTTAGACTTTCCAGTGATAAAAGATTTAATTGTAGACAAAACTAAGATTGAAGAAAAAGTAGCTAATATGGAGTTATTCTTAGAAACAGATGATAAAGATAAAAACAATGAGAATAATGAAATTAATGAATATAATAAAGATAATAACTACATAGAAAATAATGAAATTAATGATAATGAAGTTAATGAAAATGAAATTAATGAAAGTAATGAAAATAAAGAAATTGATGAAAACAAAAATAAGGAATTCAAAGATCTAAAAAAATCCTCTGAAACAAATAATATAAAACTAGATGGCTGTGGATGTCCTTCAATTATTGAAAATGAAGAATGTATGGACACTAAAAAAGTTAGAAGTTGTATTGAATGCTATTCCTGTCTTTCAGTATGCCCTGTAATAAAAGAAACAAAAGAATTTGCAGGACCTTATTTCATGAGATATATATCAAAATTTGATTTTGATCCTAGAGACATTGGAGAAAGAACAAAAGAAAGTATTGATGAAGGATTATACTATTGTACTAGTTGTGGTAAATGTGGAGAAATATGTCCAAAAGAAATTAATAGTTTTGGAGACGCTATAGAAAAATTAAGAGCTATAGCAAATATGAAAGATTTAGGACCTCTTGAAGCACATAAAGAAGTTAAAGAACTTATTTCAAAAACTGGAAGATCTGTTGAAGAATTAGATGAAAGTTTCATTAAAACAGTTTCTAAAGAACAAAACAAAACAGAAAAAGAAAAAGTATCCCCAAATAGTGAAAATGAAAATAAAAGTAAAAAAGGAAAAATAGCTGTTTTTACAGGATGTATGATTGATTATAGACTTCAAAATGTTGGTTTTGCCCTTATCGATGTTTTAAAGAAAAATGGAATTGAAGTTGATGTTCCCGAAGATCAAATTTGTTGTGGATCTCCAATGCTAAGAACTGGGCAAACTGAAATTGTAGAAAACCTTGTTTTAAAAAATAAAGATGCATTATCTGATTATGATACTGTAATTACAATGTGTGCTGGTTGTGGAGCTACATTAAAGAATGATTATCCTAAATATGGAGTAAATCTAAATGTAATGGACATAAGTGAATTTTTAGCTAAAAATCTTGATACAAAACAAATGAAAGATTTGAATCTCAAAGTCACATATCATGATCCATGTCACCTCAATAGAGGTCAAGGGATAAAAGAAGAACCTAGAGAAATACTTAATAAGATTAAAGGTGTTGAATTTATAGAAATGGAAAAACCAGACCAATGTTGTGGAGCTGGTGGTGGAGTTAGAGCTGCAAAACCAGAAATAGCATTTGGATTAGGTAAGAAAAAAGCAGAAATGGTTGAAGAACTTGATGTTGATGCAGTAATTAGTATATGTCCATTTTGTCAATACAATATCCAAGATGCATTAAATAAAGAAGGTTTAGACAATATTAAAGTTATGAACATATTAGAACTTCTAAAAATGTCATATGATGACAAATAAGATTGAGGAGGTGATCAAGTAGGAGACACAATCTCAGAAGAAATAGTAGTTATTAAAGAGGATACTACTGTCTTAGATGAAGAAAAAGAAAAGAGTAATTCTAAAGCAAAATCAACTGCAAAAAAAAGAGGTAAAAAACTTTCAACTGCAGAAGAAATTAGATTTTCAAAAAACTATAATAGATTTAAAGATAATATATTTGTTGTTTTTGTAGAGTGTGAATCTTCAGGAAATGTTGGATTTTTAGCAAGGGCCATGGCAAATTTTGGATTGGAAAACTTAATACTAATAAATCCTTGTAATCTAAAAGAAGATGCTTATTATCAAGCTATGCATGCAAAATATATTGTAGAAAATGCCGTTGCAAACACATACCATAATCTTGATGATTTTTTAAAAAAGAAAGAAATAGATTTTATAGTTGGATCTACAGGCACACCAGGAGGAAGCTATAATCTATCACGTATTCCAATAAAACCAGAAGAATTAGGGAAATCTATAAATTTAAACAAAAAAATCGCTTTAATTTTTGGAAGAGAAGGTAATGGACTTTATAATGAAGAAATAGAAATGTGTGATATTATAGTCAGCATTCCAACAGAGCATAGCTATCCAATTATGAATATATCTCATGCAGCAGCCATTATTTTTTATGAATTATTTAAAAATAGAAATGAATTTCCAGTAGAAGGATTAGAAGAAGCAACAAGAATTGAAAAAGAATATCTTCTAAAAGATATGGAAGATATAATAAAAAAATTAAATATCCCAGAACATAAAGAAAAAACAGGAATAAAATCATTTAAAAATATAATCAATAGAGCATTTATCACAGGAAGAGAAGCACATACTCTAAAAGGAATTTTAAGAAGAATATTAATGAAATTTGAATAATTTACATTATTAAATTTTATAATAGTAGATTAATATTCTAAAATTAAATTTTTTTATCTATAAATCTTATATATAATTATATATTATCAATATTCCTTTTTAAATATAATTAATAATTTTAGCTATAATCCATATTTTAAGTATATCTATTAATATTATTAATATTATCAATGTTGTTAATATTATTAATTTTATTAATGTTGTTAATATATCTAAAAATATGAAAATTTCAATAATATAAAAATAATAAAAAGAAATAGTAGAAATAATAAAAAAAATAATAAAAGTAATAATAAAAAGGATAATAAAAAAGATAATAATAAGAATAATAATAAAAAAAAATAATAGAGTAATAATAAAAAATTTAATAATAAAAATAATAATAAAAAAATTAAAAATATAAATAATTATCACAAAAATCATCATACACGAGCATCATCATAAATTGATTAATATAAAACAAAAATACTAATAAGCATTATAATAAATAAATTTTATATAAAAGAATTAAAAACTACTGGATTGGAGACTAATGAATGGCAATTTTAAGTGACAAAGACATAAAAGAATATCTAAAAGAAGGAAAAATAAGCATAGACCCTCTAGAAGACTTTGAAAAACAAATTCAACCATCATCAGTTGATTTAAGAATTGGAAATGAATTCAAAGGATTTAAAATTATTAAAAAGCCATTTATTGATCCAAAAGATCCTGAAGACCTTGATTCATACATGGATTCCATGCATATAAAAGAAGGAGAATCATTCATTATACATCCAAATGAATTTGCATTAGCTACAACATATGAAACTGTTAAAATACCAGATAATTTAGTGGCTAGAGTCGAAGGGCGTTCTTCAATGGGAAGACTTGGGATAACCATGCATGTAACTGCAGGATATATAGATCCTGGTTTTGAAGGTAAAATCACACTAGAAATTTCAAACATTGGTAAGATGCCAGTTGCCCTATATCCAGGACAACGAGCTTGTCAGATAGTTTTTGAAACTATGACCTCTAGTGCAGAAAAACCATATGGACATCCTGAAAGAGACAGCAAATATATGGGACAGACTCGTCCAGAAAGTAGTCGAATAAAGCAAGATTATGAACTTAGAAAGATTTAATAAATTGAGTAATAACCTTAAAAATAAATCTAATAATAGATTAATTAACAAATCTAAAAAATAAACTTAAAATAGATTTAAAAATAAATCTAATAATAAATTAATTAACAAATCTAAAAATATATCTAAAGATATCTAAAGCATACCAAAAGATGTATCTAAAAGTATATATAAAATTTTTCGATTAAATTGGAGTAATATTAATGAATCATGAAAAAATGATAAATATCAGTACAAAAAGAGGTTTTCTATGGCCGTCCTTTGAAATTTATTCAGGAGTTTCTGGATTTACTGATTATGGACCTCTTGGAGCTATTTTAAAAAATAATATTATGCAACTATGGAGAAAACAATATATAGCTGGAGAAGGATTCTATGAAATAGAAAGCCCAACAGTAACTCCTGAAGAAGTTTTAAAAGCATCAGGACATGTTGATAATTTTACAGACCCTATGGCACAATGTGATGGTTGTAAAGATGTTTTTAGAGCAGATCATATAATAGAAGAAGTAACTAACCTTGAAGTAGAAGGTATGACTAATGAAGAGTTAGATAAAATTGTTAAAAAACATAATGTCAATTGTCCAAACTGTGGAGATAAATTAAGTGAAATTTGGAACTATAACCTTATGTTTAAAACTAATATTGGAGCTAAAGGAAATAAAACTGGATATATGCGTCCAGAAACCGCTCAAGGAATATTTATACTTTTCAAAAGACTTTCAAGATTCTTCAAAAATAAACTACCTTTCGGAACAGTACAACTAGGAAAAGCTTATAGGAATGAAATTTCACCTAGACAAGGAGTAATAAGACTTAGAGAATTTACACAAGCAGAAGCAGAAATATTTGTTGACCCTGAAAATAAAACACACCCTAAATTCAACACAATAGCTGATGAAAAACTAGTTCTAAACTCCCAAAAAACACAGATCGAAGGAAAAGATCCAATAACAATATCTGCTAAAGAAGCACTTGAAAATGGTATCGTAGCTAATGAAATTTTAATTTATCAAATATATTTAGCTAAAAAGTTTTTAAAAGAGCTTGGAATTCCTGATGAAGTATTAAGATTCAGACAACATCTTCCAAATGAAATGGCTCATTATGCAATTGATTGTTGGGATGTTGAAGTTAAAACAGATAGATATGGATGGGTTGAAATTATAGGAATAGCTGATAGAGGAGATTATGATTTAAAATCCCATTCCAAACATAGTAATGAAGAATTAAACATTTTTATCCAATACGAAGAACCTAAAATAATATCTAAAACAATAGCAAAGCCAAATATGGCTAAATTTGGTCCTTCATTTAAGCAAAATGCTCCAAAAGTGAAGTCATTCCTAGAAAATATAGATAGTGTAATGGTTGAAAAAATTAAAACATCAATCAAAAAAGATGGAATCTATGAAGCCTTAATTGATGGAGAAGCTTTTGAAATAAAAAATGAACATGTTACTTTTGAAGATGTTGAAGAAGAAATTAAGGGAAAAAAGATCATACCTCATGTAATTGAACCTTCATTTGGTATTGATCGGATATTATACTCAGTACTTTTACACTCATTCCATACAGCAGAAACTGAGGAAGATAAAGAATATTTCAAATTAGCTAATTCAATTGCTCCAATACAAGTAGGTGTTTTTCCATTAATGAATAAAAGCGAATTAAATAGCTTAGCTACTGAAATTACAACTAATCTTAGAAATTCTGGATTCATGGTTGATTATGATACTTCTGGAACAATTGGTAAAAGATATGCTAGAGCAGATGAAATAGGAGTTCCAATTGCTATTACTATTGACTATGATAGTCTTGAAGATAATTCTGTGACAATTAGAGATAGAGATACTGAAGAACAAGAAAGAGTAAGTATAAAAGATTTAAAAAAAGTTGTTGGAAATTATTTCAATTAATTAGATTAATTTAAATCCCAAAACTTACTTTTCTACAAATTTTATTTTTTTAAATTATGTCAGATAGTTATTTCAACTTATTTTAGAGACTTTATTTCAATTTTATTTTAGATATTCTATTTTTAATTATTCTAAATTCTTTATTTTAGCTTATTTTATTATTTTAGTTTATTTTATTATTTAACTTATTTTAAATATTATTCTTAATATTAAAATATTTTAAAATATTAATTTGTTTTGAATATTCTTTATAATATTCAAATACTTCAAGCCCCCAATTTATTCCTTCTTTCGTGTTATCCAATAGCATGATAGAATCATCATAATATCCATCATCAGAAAATAATCCTAATGATAAAAAATTATTGCCTGAACTTAAAAATAATTTAAATTCTTTTGACAATTCCCATATCTTAAGAGAATTATTCTTATTATTTTTATTATTATTCATGTTATTATCTTTTACAAATGATGAAAACTTTTCCCCATAACCATTATCCCTTATAAACTCAAGAATATTTTTACTAGCAATTAATTCTAAATTTGAACCATCATTTAAACTTTTTAATAAAGCATCTAAATGAATTGATGAAAATATAGGCAGTAAAACCTTAATATCCTTTGATTTTGAAACTAAACTTATATATTCTTTAGAAGTTTTAGCTAAATCATTTTCAGAAGATCTTATTGACTTAGCATTTTGAATTAAATGAATTTTTTTTAATGATTCATAAGGTATATCTTTTATACAATGAGAATCCCAAAAATGAGAATTATTGTTAATCGAATAGATATTTTGAATTAATTTAATAATATTCATTGCCAGCATAGTTCCATTAGAAGATAGACCATAATTTTTCTTCTCTTTTTTTATTAGATTTAATTTATCAAGTTCTTTTATTCCATGTAATATTGAAGTTGAAGGTTTTCCTAAATCGTTTCTAAGTGATTTTAAATCTTTTTTTCCTGAAAAAAGACAGATCAGTAGCCTTGTCCTTAGTGTAGATGTTAAAATATGCTTTATGTTGATAAATATCTCATTACTTTTTACATCATTTACACTATTTGAGACAATATCTGTAATTTTATAATTATCTTTATCTAAATCAAATAATTTAAAATCATTTCCATTTTTGATACTGCTTATATTTTTTAGTTCATTTTCATTGTTTATATCATCTTTATTCATCAATTTAAAGTTGTTACTAATCGATGATTTTTTATTATATTCCATATTATTCACCTAAACTTTTTATAGTAATCTTATTATAGATAAATTATTTAGCAAATGCTAAAAAATTAAAAAATCTAAAAATTTATGTTTAAAATATTTAAAATCTTTAATATTTTAAAAATTATATATAAAGGCTATTTCCTATAGAATTATAATAGTCAAACAATCCATTAGCCCATTTAACCGCATCTAAATCATCAGATATTAATAACCTATTTTGATCATATGTTCCATCTTCTTTAAAAAGACCAAATGCCATAAATTCATCGGCAACTGTTAAAAATATTTTAATATCACTTTTTGAAGATTTAATTTTAAAATTCTGATTTTTTGACCCATTTTTCAATGTTTTAAGATCCATTGATTCGATGAAGTTTAATGTGATTGCTTTTCCACAAAGAACTTCAATATTAACCCCATTTTTTATCAAATCTTGAAATATTATTGGATATTCAGGATGTACAAATGGAAAAATAGATTTTATATTATTAGAATCTTTTAGAATATTTTTAAATATATTATGTGGTCTATAAATATCAGTAGGAATAGATTCAATTAAGTATCCAGTTTTTAAAGAATTTAAATCTATTAAACCATCTAATAAAATACAGCTGATATCATGATCTATCCATAAATCAATATAGGATCTAATAATCCTTACAGTTTCACTAAAATCATAAAAGTTCAAAAGTTTCATTATAGCTATATTATTTAAGCAAAATTTACCATCATCTGAATCAACATATCCATTATCTTTTAATCTGTGTATATTATTTGATATAGCACTATAATTTAAATTAGTATTTTCACACAAAATTTTCATAGGAACTGGTATTTCAGATAAGCATTCTAATAATTTTATCCGAATTTTAGAGCTAGTTAAAAATTTAAGCTCATCTTTAACGTTTTCATACATATTTAAATAATCAATATTTTTACTATTCATTTTATCCCTAAGCCTAGTTTTAGATTATCCAACAGGTACCTACCTTTTCAATGCCCAATGATTCCCCCTTTTCTAATCAATTTTAGATTGTTTAAATTATAAAGATTATAAGCATCATTTAAAGATTATAACTTTTAAATCAATCATAACCAATAAGATTAAGCATATCAATAGGATCAAATCTAATAAATTAATCCAATAATATTTTTAAAATATATGATAAATGCAATAATACTTTATAACTATTTTTATATTTTTAGCACTTCATTTTTAATATTTCATTCTTAGTATTCCATTTTCATAATATAAAATTTATTAACAATAAGTATTACTGTAATAAATTTGTATTTATTTATTTGATATTTTTGATATATAAACTTTACTTTAAAATATTGATAAAAAGTATTAAATTTTAAATGAAAAAATAAAATAAGCCTATTTGTAAAAAAGATTTTAAAATTGTAAAAGCTAGTAAATAAAATAAATTAAGCTATTTTATAAGATATAACTATTTTAAAATAAATTATATTTAATTTTAAATAAATTTTAATGATTAAATATCTAAAATATAAAAATAAAGATACAAAAAATAACAATAAAAAATATAATAAAATTGTGTATTTAAAAAATTTCATTAAAAAAGTAATAAAAAAAATATAAAGTAATTAAATATGGCTAATAAAAACAATATTCAAAAAATAAAAAAGTATGAAAAAGTATGAAGAAAAAGTAATACTTTAATACAAATTATTTTAATTATTATATAAAAATAATTAAAAAATAATTAGAAAATAATTAGAAAATAATCAGAAGATAAATAGAAGATGAATAAAAAAATAATAAAATAAAAAATGAAAAATAACTAAAAATTAATTAAAAATTAGCTAAGATTAGCTAAAGATTAACTAAAATTAATAAAGAATTAATAAATAATCAATTAAAAATTAGCTAAAATCTATTAAAATTAATTATAGCTAATTATAATTAATATAAAATTTATATGAATTTAGTCAAAATAATATCTAAAAAATATATATTTTTAAAAAATATTGAAAATTAATACTAATTGATTCAAAAATATAATCATAGCAATTAAAAGACCAAACAAAAGTATAAGTCATAGTTAAAACATATTATAACATATTAAATATCATTATAAATTATAAGTCTATATAAACTACAAGTCTAATTATTATAAACATGGAATAAAAACAAGGGGAAATGAAATTGATAGATACTCACATCCACGCCGATGCAAGAAGTAGTGAAGATTTTGAAAAAATGTTTATTAGTGGAATAGATACTGCAATTACTTGTGCTTTTTATCCATACGAGCTAATGAGTGAAATAGTTCTTTTAAATCATTTAGAAAGAATATTGAACTACGACACAGAAAGAGCTAAAAAGTATGGTATTGACCTCAAAGTAGCATTAGGAATACATCCTTCAAATATTATTAAATCACCAAAAATTGTTTATGACAAGCTAAATGGATATATTGAAAAAAAATCTATAGTAGCAATTGGTGAAATTGGTCTTGAAGATTTAAGTAATGAAGAAAAAAATATATTCAAAAAACAGCTAAAAATAGCAGATGAAACAGATACTAATGTTATTATACATACACCTAGAAAAAATAAATTAGAGGTTTTAAAAGAAATAAAAAAAATGGTATTGGAAACAATAGACCCTAATCTAGTTATTATAGATCATATCAACTTAGATGTTATTGATGAAGTTATTAAAGAAGATTTTACACTAGGTCTTACTGTTCAACCCCAAAAAATGGAAGTTGATGAAGCAGTTGCTATTTTAAAGGAATATGGATTTGATAACTTTCTTTTAAATAGTGATATTAGTAATATGCCCTCTGATCCAATATCTGTACCTAAAACTATTAGAACTCTTAAAAAATTAGGATTTGATAGTAAAGATATTGATAAGGTATCTTTTAAGAATGCTGAAAAAGTATTCAATTTATAAAATTTAAAAGATCAATATTTAAAAAAATATGGTTATATATAACAATCTAATTAATTTTAATTATTATTTTAATAAAAATAATAATAAAGAATATAATAAAAATAATGAATAATAATAGAAGTAATAATAAAAAAGATAGTAGAACTAATAATAAAAATAATAATATTAACCAATAACCATATTAATTAAAATAAAAGTAAATTAATAAGAAAATAGGATATTTATTCTTTTTTAATTATTTTAATCCTTGAAGGAGTTAAAATAATCATGTTTTTATCTGGACCTTTACAGAGAGAAATCGCCTCTGCTTTATACTCTTTTCTAAGAATTTTAATTTTTTCCCCTGCCATTTGAAATGGGTCTGGACCTTCATTTTCAAGAAAAGCTAAATCAACAATAACTGGATTGTTTTCTTCCACAACTTGATCAAATACATAATCCATATCATCTACGGTTCTTGGTCTTATTAAAATAATTTCATAAAACGGTTGTTCTGGAGCAATGTAAAAATCATTTTCTAGAATATCCTCAGCATAATCACTAGTTACAGGCTCTTTTGTTTCTTCATCAAAACCAAGACTTCTTTTTAAAGTATCAATAAAACTCATTCATTATTCTCCTTTAAATTTATTTTCCTTTAAATATTTTAAAATAGAATCTAATAATTTTGAAGCACCCTCATTATAAACATCAGCAGCAGGTAAATTGAACTCAGACTCAAAATCTCCAACTTCAACATCTTTATCTACATTTCTCAAATTAATTGAAAGACCTACAACCTTTGTTGGCTCTATGGCTTCAATTGCAGTTATTTCCTCATTAACACCTCTTGGCTCACGATAAGGATGATTAGGCCTGTGGCAAACTATTGTAGCGTCTGGTGATGCACCTATTAAAATAGCTGCTGATAAACCTCTTGGATGAGGATTTCCTTTTTCAGTTAAGCTAGATTGACCTTCAACAAATATTATATCTGGTTTTTTCTTATCTTCTAAATATTTGATTGAACCAAGAATTGAAGAAGGAATATCCATTGCAGATAAACTTCCAGCTCTAAAATTTAAATCAGATGGCTCTTCTAACCCCATTTCATCAGTTGATATTACAAGAGAAGTTAATCCCCTATTATTTGCTTCCTTACCCAATAATCGAGTAGTGGTTCTTTTACCACACTCTTGAGAAGTTCCACCAACAAAAACTACAGGTGCTTTTGGCTCATATGATATTTTTGGAAGTGTTTCACAGCATTTTTCAGGAGAAACACCAAATATGTCATTAATAACATCCAGCCTCGGACTTATCTCTTTAATAGTTACTCCTTTTTCTTTTGCAAAATTTAATAATGAAATATTATCATTGAGAGGTAATGATCTAAAAGAGGAAACTACATTCATACCATTATCAATAGCTTGAACTGCATATTTAAGAGCTGATCCTTCTGCACCAATAGGGAGCATTATAGCTACACTTTTAGCTTTGACCTGGTTGATTGTTTTAAGTAAGCTTTCTGAAACATCAGATCCACAAAAGGTTTTTCCATGTTTATTATTATCATCATCAACAAATCCTACAGTTTCGATTCCTTCTAGATTAGAAAATTTTTCTCCACCTCCACCACAGCCAATAACGATAAATGGATTTAAACTTTGAAGTTCCTTAACTGAAACAATAGAATGCAAGAAATCACTCCTAAAATTCAATAAATTGTTATTTCATAATACTAATAATTTAATAATTAATAATTTAATAATTTTTATTTATAGTTTATTTTGGATGATTTTTTTAAATAATAATTTTTTTAAATATTGATTCAATATTAAAAAATCCAAAATTAATGATAAATTGCTAATGTAAGCTCATTTAAATAATCATATTCATATTAATTATATCTAAATTAGTTATTATTACTATCCAAGTTTATTATAACTTTACTTAACTTTATTATACTAATTATAATTAAATTTATAGCAACAATACTTAATTATAAACATGAGTTAATTATAACTTATAAATATTAATATAAATATTATACTTCATTATTATTAAATGTATAGTTCATTCAAATAATAGTTTATAATATTTTGTAGTAATTTATAGTTTGGTTAAACTTAATACTCTTTAAACTTAATACTCAAAAATTAATTTAATTATTAAAAATAATTATTATAATAATTTAATTATTATAATTGATATAATTATTAAAAAGATCCTACTTTAAAAACATTAGATATTTATCTCTTAAAAAATAAATAATAGTAAATAGTTAAAAACTTTATAAACAGATGAAAAAATTTATAATTGGGTTAAAGTTATAAAATATTATATAATAGCTAAAATAGAAAGGAGATGGGTTTAATTGAGAAAACCTTATGTAATATTAGTGGGAAGTGCTTCAGGGATTGGTAAATCAACAATAGCAGCAGAATTAGCTAAAAAACTAGAAATAAAACACTTACTTGAGTCAGATTTTATTAGAGAGATTGTTAGAGGAATCATCGGTAAAGAATATGCCCCAGCTCTACATAAATCATCATTTGATGCATTTACTGTTCTTAGAAATAAAAATAAATTCGATAATAAAGAAGACCTTATAAATGCAGGTTTTGTTGAACATTCATCATTTGTTATTCCAGCAATTGAAAAAGTTATAAGTAGAGCTATTTCTGATTATGATGATGTGATTATAGAAGGAGTCCATCTTGTTCCAGGATTAATAAATATAGAACAGTTTAAAAGTGAGGCATCAATACATTTCTTTGTTTTAATGTCTGATGAAGAGAATCATAAAGAACGTTTTGTTAAAAGAGCTATGCAGATACATAGAGGAGGAAAGCAATTAGAATATTTTGCTGAAAACAGAACTATTCATGACTTTTTAATTGATAAAGCAGAGGAAAATGGAATAAGAGTAGTAAATACTCAAAGTATTGAAGGAACTGTACAAAACATGCTTACAAACATTACTGAAACTTGTAAAACAGTTTTGTTAAAAAATACTGTAGATGAACTTGCTGATGTAGTAGATATAATTATAAATAAACACGGAGGAATCATTGAAGATGTTACATATCTACTCCCTGGATTTAAAGAACCTCTGAAAAGAAAAGTTGGTGCATCAGACCCAGATAAAACAAAGAAATTCATTGAATCCCTAGAAAAAAAGCCAAAGATCAAAAGTGATTTTGAATATCTTTATAATCTTTCAAATAATATTAGAGGGAATAAAATATGTGCTTCTGATAAAAAAATCCTTGAAAATATTATAAAAGACTTAGATGCAAAAGGTTATGTATATAAAGGTGAAGATAACGAATTAAATGAAAACAATCCACTTATTGGATAATATAATTATTGGATAATATATTTGCTATATTTGCTATAAAATAAAAAATACATGAGGTTATAAATTGGAAAAAATGGTAATTGACTGCCCAGTGTGTAAAGGGGAAAAAACTGCAGAATCAACGACTAAAAAAGAAAATATACCTCATTTTGGAGATATACTTGAATCAACACTCATATGTAATGCTTGTGGATACAAACACAATGATGTAATCTGTTTAGAACAAAAAGATCCGGTGAAATATACATTACCTATAAAAAGTAGCAACTTATCATCTAGAGTGGTTAAATCACAATCAGCAACAGTTTCTATTACTGAATTAGGTTTAAAAGTAGAACCTGGTCCAAAGTCATTAGGTTATGTATCTAATGTAGAAGGAGTTATTTTTCGTTTTGAAGAAGGAGTGAAAAAAGCTTTAAAAATATTTGATGATGATGAATCTCAGAAAAATGGATTAAAAATATTAAAAAAACTTTCATTATTATCTAAAGGAGATATTGATGCTACTTTAATTATAGAAGATCCTTTTGGTCAGAGCAATGTAATGGATATTGATGTTAAAAAAGAAAAATTAACAGAAGAAGAATTAAAGAATTTAAAAACTGGTTTTACAATATTTGAAGAATAGCATTCACTAAACAGTTATATGATAAACTACAATAAAAAAAAATTATGAATGAAAAAGATATAAAAATAATTGAAAAATATATTCAAAATAAAACAGTATCCAAGGAATCAATAAAAAGGATTTGGTCTTCATTAAGACAATTTCAAAAATTTTTAAATAAATCATTTTTAGAATTAATCGAAGAAACAAAATTAAAACAACTAAGCTATTTAAAAAAAACTGAAATTATAAATGAAAAAGGAGAAAGAGAAACAGTTCAAGCATATATAGAAGCAGATATTGAAAATGGAGACCTTGTCAAAATATTCAAAGAATTTTATTTTCATGAAAGTAACAGAGAATTGTCTGATGTATCAATAGATACATATAGGCGATGTTAGGCCTTTTTTAAAAAAATAAGGACTCAAACTACCCGAACCATTAAGCATTGATAATTATACTAGTCCAAAAAAACCATTAAAATGGGAAAAAATTAAACGAGCTATTGAAAAAACACCATATCTCAGAAACAAAGCATTATTTGCATTCATGGCTAGTTGTGGATTAAGAAGTAAAGATGTTAGAAACTTAAAAATAAAAGATTTCTTAAGAGTTGTTCAAATAGAAAGCATAGAAGAATTATTTCTAACTAAAGAAAATTTAGTAGGATATTGGGAAATCAAACCTTCAAAAACAAAAAGAAGAAAATTTACTAACAAGATAAGAAAAGATAATATATGTGTAAAACTGGAAGTAACCTATATTCTTCAAAATTGTTTTTTAAATTAAATATTTATGGGAAAAAACTTGAGGAGATTAAGAAGAATAAAGGGTTTTCATTAATAGTTAAAAAAGCGTCTACAATACAAATATCTATTAGTTCAATTAGAGATAATTTAGATCCAGACGATAAAGATTTTGGAGATTATTTTTGTTTTGAACAAAATTATGAAGGCAATGCACAAGCTTTAAGCTTTCCTTTATTATTTGATAATGATGGGGCAAATGATACTGAAAATGTTGCTTTTTATTTAGTTCCTTTTAAAACTATTAACAATATAAATAATATTAAAGACATAGAAAATTTGATTGAAAAGGAAAAAGTAATATTCATAGAACCATTAATTATTACAAAACCAAGATAAATATTATTTTTTTACATTTAAAATAGTGCTTTTTTCTCTTATTTTTAGTTATAATTGAGTAATTGTTCTTTTTTTCTTTTTTTACAAGTTTTTTACACTTGAAATAGTACTTAGACCTCACGCGGAAGTTTATATATTATCTTTTACAATAAATAATAATTGGGGGATTTAACATTGAGGTTAAGAATATTTTTTTCTTAACTTCCTCCTTTTCAGAATTATAAAATAGTATGAAAATCATGTATAAACAATTATATAACTAATAGTTACAAACAAAAAACATAGAACTATCATTATTAATAATGAAAGTTTACTAAAAAATGAGGTGAAAAAAGAATGAAAATAAAAGTGCCAATTTTAACAGCAGGAATAGGAATATTAATGAACATAATATATTTAATAAGATTAGTAACACTTAATTTATCTTATTATAGTACAATGGATTTAATTAATTCATATGCATTTGGAATATTACCTATAATATTTGTTATACTTGCAATATATTTATATAATAACGGAAATAAGTTATATGCTTCTGTAGAACTTTTCATTGGTGCAATAGCATTTATACTTTCAGGCACAGGATTTATTATCAGTTGGATTGGAATATTATTATATATTGTTTCAGCAATATTGATTTATGTAAATGAAAAAGAAATAACTATCGGAGGGACTACAAATGATTAAAAAAGAAATAGTAATCCCAATATTAAGTATTGTAGCAATCATCGGAGTTTTTGTTGCAGGCTTTGCTATTGAAAGTCAAGAGTTAGCAAGTGATAAAAACAGTATTACAATATCAAATATAAAAAGTAACTTTGAGAAAGATCCTTGGATAGGTTATTATACTGGGAATGTGACAGCTATGTTACAATCTAATAAAAGTTTTGAGTCTGTAACAGGTTTTATTGAATATTATGATAATAATGGAGCATTAATCAGTTCAAATTATATGGTTCAACCTTTAAAAATCGTTAAAGATCAAAAATATAAAATTAATGAACAATATTATGGAGTTGATAGTAATAAGCCAACTAGTGTCAGGATTATAATTTATGATAATAGCAATTTTAACAATCCTCCACAAAGCAATGAAAGTATCATTTTTGAGAAAAAAGTGAATGTTTAAACATTAAAAATAATTTTATATTTTTTTATTTTGAAAAATAGTAATGATGTAAACTATCATTAATAATTAATGCAAATTTTAAATAAATGAGGTGAAGAAATGGGGGAAGAGAAAGTTCCTAAATTTTGTTTTAATTGTGGAAATCCTTTAGATGAAAATTCCAAATTTTGTAAAAAATGTGGAACTCTAATTTCTAAAACAGAAAATGAAGAAAATAAGAATAATGAAAATAAAGAAAAAGAACAAATTGTAAATGAAACAGAAAAAAATCAAGAAAAAACATCTACATTGAATATTAAAGAAAATAAAGGACTTATCATAATAATAATAGGCATATTATTCTCAATAACATTATATGGTATTTTTATAGGGATTCCATTAATAATAATAGGTGTGTATTATTTAAACAAAAAGGTAAATGAAAAAGAAAAACAAATGGATAATAAATTAAAGGAAAAACAAGACCAAATAGCTAATATTGATATTAAGTTAAATGAACTGGAAAAAGCTAAAGAAAAAGAAATAAATGAAAAATTGAATGATAAAAAAGAAGAATTAGCTAATATTGATATTAAATTAGAAAAGATGGAAAATGATAAAGAAAAGGAAATAAATGAAAAATTAGCTGATAAAAAAGATGAGCTGGCTAATATTGATATTAAGTTAGATGAAATGGAAAAAGAAAAAACAAAAGAAATAAACATTAAATTAGAACAAAAAGAAAATGATTTAGCTAATATTGATGCTCAACTGGAAGAAACAGCAAAAGCAAAACAAGAAGAAATAAATATTAAATTAAAAGATAAAGGAATTCAATTGGATAATATCATTAACGAGTTAAAAGAAAAACAAAAAGAACTAATATTTATAGAAGAAGAACTTGAATGGCAAGAAATAGGATTATATGAACCTAAATATAATTTTTCAACAGCATTACTATATAAAGAAAGACTGGATGAAATTAGAAAGAAACAAAAAGATATGATAAAAAACAAAACTGCTGTAATAGGTGGAGATAATTGGACTGTTGATGGAAGTAAACGAAAAGGACAAGCAATGAATAATGCTAATAAAAAATTATTAATAAAAAATTTTAATTTAGAATGTGACACAATAATAAGTAAAGTAAAACTTTCAAATATGGAAAATTCTGTTAAAAGAATAAATAAAGCATTTGAAACATTAAATAGGTTGAATGAAAGAAATCTTATAAATATTACTTCAAGATATTTAAATCTTAAATTGGAAGAACTGAATGTAGCTATTGAATATGAATTGAAAAAACAAGAAGAAAAAGAAATATTAAGAGAAACAAGAGAAAGAGAAAGAGAAGAAAGGAAAATACAAAAACAATTAGATGCCCAACTTAAAAGTGTTAATAAACATAAAATGCAATTGGAAACAGAAATGGAAGCAACTAATAATTTATTACAAAGAAGTGAATCTGATGAAGAAATAGAATTATTAAAAAACAAACTCAAAGAGTTAGAATTAGCTATTGAAAAAAGTAATAATGATGAAAAAGATATAGCTGAGAAACGAAAACGAACCGGTGCAGGTTATGTATATATTTTATCTAATGTAGGTTCTTTTGGAGAGAATATTTATAAGATAGGGGTAACTAGAAGAGATGATCCTTATGGTAGGATAACTGAATTGTCTGATGCTTCAGTTCCATTCAGATTTGATCATCACGTGTTTATTTTTAGTGAAGAGGCTTTTGAACTAGAAAAAGAATTGCATAATAGGTTTGATCATAAAAGAGTAAATAAAGTAAATAGGAGGAAAGAGTTTTTCCATATTACCATTGATGATGTTAAGCGGATTGTTGATGAGAATAAGGATTTGGTGCATAGTTTTAGTGTTAAACCTGAAGCTCAAGAGTATTATGATACTTTAAAAATTGAAAAAAGTAATAGTAAATTATTATAATAATAATTTATTTTTTTATTTTAAAAAATAGAAATTTGATGTAAAAACTATTTTATACATAAATTATGTGTTAAAAAATGAACAATATAAAATGTATACTAATGATATTTTTATTTGCAGGAGCATTTTTAGTTGGCACTAATATAACTGATGATAATATTGTAAATGCCTCAGTGACACAAGGAGTAATTAAAAAATTATAAAGTTAAAAATGAAACTTTACTGAATAAAAATTTTAGTGAATAGAAATTTAGTGAATAAAAACTTTAGCAAATGAAATTTTAATGAATAAAAATTTTCTTAAATGAAAATCTTAGTAAATGAAGGTTATAGATTATAAATCTCTAAAATCTTCATCTTCTTCATCAACAACATCTTTTAATTTTAAAGTTTTTTGAACATCAGCAGATAATGCATTACAATCAGCTTTAATAGCTTCTAAATGTAATAAAATCCTTTCTTTTTCTTGATTAATCCTTTCAATATTTGTATAAGGATAAGTTGATTCTTTAAGCATTTCATATTCTATAGTAGTGTAAGGATATTCATTAAGCTGTTTGCACACATTTTTGAGAACATCTCCAAGAAATCTATTCATCTCAACTTTAACTCGTTCTCTAATCATTTTGTCACTATCGAGATTTTGTTTCATTAAACGAACAACTTCAGCTTTAGCAAAAGGCAAACTTTCTTCATCCTCAGATTCTTCAGGATTTTCATCATCAGAGTAATCTTCATTATTTTCTAGTTTTTCATCCTCTGATTCCTCTATCTCTTCATCTTCAAATTCATCTTCTTGAATATAATATACCATATTATTACCTCAAATTAAATATAAAAATTAAAAATATACTAATTATAATTTAAATTACTATTTGAAATTTAAATTAATAATTGAAATTTAGAATTTTAAAAATATAAATGTTATTCGAATTTATAAATATTAGTATATATGATGATATATACATAGATACAGTTACTATCTTTGTATGAAGAAGTATATAAATCTATGCAAATTATAAAAGTTTTGATAAATTTTTTTAGTAGTTATTTATCAAACTATTAAAATAATTAATAAGAAAATTAATTATATTGATGTTTCAAAAATTTTATTTTTTAGATTTTTATATTTTTGACTTCATAAAATATCAATAAATAAAAAGATAGACAATTAAAACAAACTAAAAAAAAAGAATAAAAATATTGAAAATAGTAAAAACAATAAAAAAATCAAGATTATTTATAGATTAATTATAATAAAAAAGATTTACAAAAGAATAAAAAATTGGGAGAAAGATGGAAAAGAAAAATAACCACTCAAATAATATAATTATCTAAGCTCAAAAAATATTAATCACTTTACATACCTATATACTTCTCCCTATTGGCCTAATAATTATTTTTCATCATCATTCACAGGTAAAAATTCACCTAATTCATTATTTATCTCACCTACAGATTCTATTATCCCTAATAATTCATCTTTAGAAGTATCGACAGATGTTAAATTTCCTTTTAAATCAGATAACTCACTTGAATCATTGAGAGTTTCATTGCCTACTGCTTCTAATTCAGTTACATTTTTAGTTATATTTGTTAATGTTTCATTTGCAAGTCCGATTATTCCATTTATTTGCGGAATTGTGGTTGTTATGCCTGTGTTTATTACTGTTGCGTTACCTATTGCTTGATTAAAAGCAGATATTATATCACCTAAAGTTGTTGCAGAACCTGCACTTGTATTTGCAGAATTTATAAAGTTCTGGAACTCAATTAATTTAACTATTTGAGTATCAAGTATATCTATATTCTCATTTATATTACCATATAATCCATCTGCAATAAGAGCTATACTATTTGCAATGGTTGAACCATTACCGTCTGCTGCTGTTTGATTAAGATTATATGCACTTGTATTTAGATCTCCTAATGTATTGTTTATTTCAGCTAATTTTTCTTGACCAGCTGTTACATTATTGACTAAATTGTTTACAACATCAGTTATATTATTTATTAATTCTTGTCCTGCAAGTATGGTTGCATTTACTCCAGATTGATTAGCTCTAAAGCTAGCATTCTCTATAAAATCATTATAAGCCTTATTATACTCACCAGGCAATGTCACATTAATAACATCAACTATATAACCATTACTAATATTTTCATCAACATAACCATTACTAAAATAGTCATTCATGATAACGTTTGTATAATTATTTAAGAATGAAGCTTTAGCTAGATTAATGAAAGTTTCATTACCTACATTAGTAGCATTCTCTTCTTCAAAAATCTTAGTTAAGTTACCAGAAAATGATTCATTAAAAATATCAGCTAAATAAATAGGACCAGATGATAAATTATTTGTACCTAAATAATAATCAGTCCAATTTTCAACATCAAAGTCACTTAAATCATATATATCTCCATCAGCTAATAATTGATCATATAAATCATTCATAGCTACAATGAAATCAGCATTAATACTATTAAGAACTTCTTCAGCATTAGTAAAATCAAAATTAGCATACCATTGATCATCCTCAGCATTCCATAAGACTTCTTCTGCATCATTAAATTTTCTTACATTTTGATTTAAAATATCATTTTTTGCAGTTACTTCAGAACTTGCTTGTGTTGTAAGGAATACACTAAGGTAATAATCGTTAGTTGCTTCAATATATGCATTTTTAGCAGAAGTTACCTTATTTCTATTACTTAAAGCAGTTTTTTTAAGTTTAAGTGCAGTTTCTTTGCTTTTCAATACTTTAGTTTTCAAATCTTTAGTTTTCTTTTTCTTATACTCTTTTAAAAGTTCAAGATAAGTATTTTTCGCTTTAAGATAGTTATTTTTAGCAGTGTTGTAATTTTTTACACTATTTTTATAAGCAGAATATTTAGATACCTTAATATTAAGAGATTTTTCCTGATTAGATAATGTAGTATTAAGTTTTTTCACTGCATTTTCAAAAGCAACTTCACTATCATTTAAACTCTTGTTAGCTGAGTTAAATGAATCATTAGCATTTTTCAAATCTTCATCTGCTTTAGTCAAATTATCTTCTAAACCATTATATTCATTCACCCAATCACCAGATGTATTATAACCTGGTTCTGCTGCATGTACATCTCCAGATACAGCTACAGCACATATCATTGTAAATAACACAACAAGGATCAATGAATAATTATTATTTAATGTTAACATAAACTATTCACCTCTTTAATTATATACTTTATATAATTTTATCTTATCTTCTAATATAAAATTAGGATATTAATTGTTATTTAAAAGTTTATTCTTTTATACAACATTATTAGATATTATTAAATAATATTAGATATTTTTATAATAAATAAACATCATATACACCATATCTAATTCAATAACCTATTTTTATACTCTACAAAAAAAATACCTAACAAAAAATTCATATGATGAAAATGAACATTCGCTATGTTCATATAATATACTATGAAATAAACTAATATATAAAACTAACCCCCAAAAAAGCCATAAAAAAGAAAAAAAGAAAAAAACATCAGCTACCCCCCCCCCCCCGACTATAATTAAAAAGTTTTAAATATAAAAACTCTATTAAAACTATTTAAAATAAAAAATAAAGAAAAATCATGAAAAATATAGGTAAAACAAAAATAAAAAAATTAGAAAAAGGAAAATAAAAGTTAAAGATAGAAGAAAATTAAAAACTAGAAAAAAAGAAAATAAAAGCTAAAAAATAAAAAATTAAAATTATGAGGAAGGTCATGTTTATATTTAAAAAAATACAAAATCATGCCCACTCCACATATTTTAAAAATTAATTCTATATTTTAGTATCTTAATATTAAATATCTAAGTAATTAGTAGATTACAATTATATCCAACTAATTATGGAAAAACAGTTAATATTAATGACTTATTGTTTAACTACAGTTGCACCATTCTTATTACTAGTTGCATAGTAGACTTTTTTGTATCCATTTCCTTTATAATCATAATCCACCCATTTACCATTGGAATAATATTGAACAGACCTATGATTAGAGGATAAGCTTGTAGGATATTGGATTATTCTAACATCATTTCCTTGAGATTTTAATTTTTGATATAGCATTTCACTATTATCCCAACAATCACCTACTCCTTTTCCATATCCTCCATAAAGTGAAGAACCTGAAGATCTTGAGTTTCCATAGGAATTAGCATTAGAATAAGATTTACTTGAATATTCACCATTATTAGAACTAGATTCTTGATTTGTTTTTTTAGAATTACCAATTACTCCTTGAGAATCATTTTCTAACAAAGTATTCAATTGATCTATAACAGAACTTGTTAAACTTCCAACATATCCATCAGGATTTAATCCTGCATCAATTTGTAAAAGTTTGACTGCTTGTTCAGTATAAGGACCAAATTCACCATCGATCTCTCCAGAATAATACCCATATTTATAAAGAGTTTTTTGGAGTGAAGCAACTTTAGTACCATTATCTCCAAGACTTAAGTTGTACAAAGTACTATCTGTATTATTTATACTAACTGAATTTTTCACATTGTTACTATCTTTTGATGAACTATCACTTACTGATTTTCCATCATTTATATTTGACATTTCCGAAGTAGCTGAAACAGTTACCATTGAAAATGCTACACATATTATAAACAATGTGCAATGTAATCTATTTAATTTAATATTTTCCGCCTCCATATCTAGAAATTTTCTTAAAAAACTAATTTCTAGACAAAAATAATATTTGATAATATATTATATAAATATTTGGGTTTATTTTTAAAAAATAAACTTATTAAATGCTTATTAAATCAAAAAAAGAGCATTTAATAGGTTTAAATATAATAATTATTTAATCTTAAAGAATTATAAGTATTTAGTAGAAAAATCTGTAAATTATATCTTATTTGACAAAGCAAAGAAAAACAAGAGCTATTGAGGATAATACTAAAAAGAGAATAATATTTTTAGTAAGTTTATAAAATAATAAATTTGGAAAAAAGAAAAAATATCCTCTAAATAATAAAATAAACAATAAAATAAGATTAAACTATAAATTAAGAACCATTGAAACTTATTAATAAATATACTGATTTATTAAATAAAAAATAGATAAATGACATATATTTTTTATTTAAAAATAAAAAATACTATTTATAAAAATATTAAAGAAGTAGAAAAGTAAGAATTATTAAAAATAAAAATATAAAAAATGTTAATAAAAAACAAAATTATTAAATAGTTTATAAGTTATTTAATAATTTATAAAAATAGTTAATAACTTATAATGGTATTTAATAGATATAAAAGTATTTAATAGCTTATAAATATATTTAATAGATATAAATAGTTAATAGCTGAAAATAGTTAATAAATAAAATATATTTAAAGTAAAAATATCTAATAAATTAAAAAAAGCATTGAATATCTTCCTTTTAAAGATATTAGTTTATTTAGAAACATCAATCATTCTTTGAACTGCTTTAAGAGATTTTTTAGCAATATCTTCTGGAACAGAGATTGGATATTCTTCATTTACTAATGAATTTTTAACCTTTTCAAGAGAATGTAATTTCATAGTTTTACAAATAGCCTCATCTAAAAGAGGATAGGATTTTTTCTCTGGAATCTCCCTTTTTAATCTTGTAATTAAATCAACTTCTGTTCCAATTATAAATTCATTATCAGAAGATTCTTTAACATAACTAATCATACCACCAGTGCTCAAAACAGCATCTGCAAAATCTTGAACTTCAATATCACACTCTGGATGAACAATTATCTGAGCATTAGGATATTTTTCCTTTGCAAATGCTATGTCTCCTTTATGGAACATTTTATGGACATAACAATGGCCTCCTTCAGGAATCAATATAATTTCCTTATCAGTCTGTCTAGCTACAAATTTTCCTAAGTTATTATCTGGACCAAATAATATTTTATCTTCTTTTAAACTTTCTACAACTTTTAAAGCATTAGCAGATGTACATAATATATCAGCTTCAGCTTTTGCTTCAGCTAAAGAATTCACATAAAGAACAACAGCAGCATCAGGATGTTTTTCTTTTGCTTCTTTTACTTCATAAGAACTTAACATATGTGCCATTGGACATTCTGCATCTTTATCAGGGATAAGAATTTTCTTATCAGGATTTAAAATAAAAGCTGTTTCAGCCATGAAATCTACACCGCAGAATACAACTAAATCTTTATCATCAATTTCAGAAGCTTTAATACATAATTCCAATGAATCTCCAAGAAAATCAGCTACCTCTTGAATTTCTTTTGGTTGATAATTGTGAGCAAGGATTATTGCATTTTTTTCATCTTTCAAATCGATGATTTCTTTTTGTAAATCTGTTAACATGAAAATTACCTATAAAATTTAGATATATATTAAATATATTATATTAAGTATATTATATTAAATATATTAATATATTTTAATAAGCTAAATATAATTTTAATAAGTTAAATATATTAATAAAATATAAAAAGCTTTTTAATAGCTTATAAGTAGCTAATAAATAGCTAATTAAATTAATATTACAATAATATCAATAATATAGTTATAAAATTAATATTGATAATATAGTTATAAAAATAATATTGATAATAAGTATGAATAATAATCGTAAAAATATCAAATGTAATAATATTGATAATATTATATATTATAAATATTATTATAAATATAACAAGTTTAAATTATAAGAATATTGATAATATATAATAAGTTCATATCTAATAAATTTATTTTTATAATATTTATGTTTTAAAATTATTAATTTTATATATTAGATTATTCTTCAAATTATTCAATCAATTAATAAATAAAGTATAAATATTGAAAAAATAACTATTGAAGAATAAAGTTTATTAAATAAAATCAGTCCATTTCTCCTATTAATTTTCTAACCTCATTAGCAAGATCCAAACGATAACAATCTATTCGAGAATAATTCTCTCCCCAAGCACTAATTTTTACTTTTATTCCATCTTCATTCATTTCTAGTACATCAACTTTTGCAGAAGAATCAATCAAAACCCAATTTAAATTAGATATTCTTTGAATCAATGCTTTTTCAAAATTAGTTATATCAATGTTAAATGGTATTATAACTTCTAAATCAATCCTATATTTATCAAAAAAAGTATAATTAATATAAGGGTTCTTAGCAAGAACAGTATTTGGTATTGTAACAATCAAATTATCAGGAGTTACAATAGTAGTAGTTCTAAAACCCAATTTTGTAACTTTACCTTTAATATTATTAACTTCAATAACTTCTCCAACTTTCACTGTTTTATCTGCAAGAATAAATATTCCAGAAACAAAACTAGAAATAACGTCTCTAGCAGCAAAACCAAGAGTAATTCCAACAACTCCTACACTTACAATTAAAGCATTGATGTCTATTCCAACAACCTCTAAAATCATTAAAAAAGCAATGATGTAAATTAAATATTTTACAAGGTCCCTTAATAAATAATTAAAAGTTAATTCAATTTCAAATTTTTTAGTGACTCTATTTATCAAAAAAGATGAAATTTTAACCGCAAGTACCGTAGCAACTAAAATTATTACGATATATATAAAAAGTCCTATAAAAGGATATTGTGGAAAAATATTTAGATTCATTTTATCTCTCATTAAATCTCTAAAGTCCTAAAATCATAAGCAACCTTAGTATTCTCAAATATATTTAAAGCTTCTTCTTTCAAATCATCAATATTAGTATATCTTGTACTAATATGAGTTAATATTAAAAGATCAACATTAGCTTCTTTAGCTATTCCTGCTGATTGAGAAGCAGTCGAATGAAAATTATTTAAAGCTTTATCAAAATCCAAATTCTTATAAGTAGCTTCATGGATCAAAACAGTAGCATTTTTAGCTAGCTTTATCATTTCTTCACAAGGTATTGTATCACCAGAATATACTATCTTTGAGCCAGATCTTGGAGGCCCTAATACTTCCTCTGATTTAATTATTTTTCCATCAATTTCAATAGAATGACCATTATGAAGTTTTCCAAAATCAGGACCTGGTTTTACTCCTAATTCAATTGCTTTTTCTCTTAAAAATCTAGGTTTTTTCTTTTCATATATAGAATAAGAAAGATTAACAACATTATGATGAGTTTTTATACATTCTACAATATAATCATCATTTTCAAAAATTATGCTGATTTCATCTCCAGAATTATTAATCTCATGCATAATAACTGGAAAATCAATTGTAAAATGACCCATATTAAATATAGATTCTTTTACCTTTTCAAGACCTACTGGCCCATAAATATGAAGAGGGTTTTGTGAATCCCTACCTCTAAAGCCCATTGATTGAATAAGACCTGGAAGACCTAAAATATGATCCCCATGCAAGTGAGTAATAAATATTTTATCAATTTTCATAGGACTTATTTTAACATTAGCTAGTTGCCGTTGAGTTCCTTCACCACAATCAAAAAGCATTATTTCACCAAAAGCCTTCAAAGCTATTGAAGGATGATTCCTATACTTTGATGGGACTGCAGATGAGGTTCCTAAAAATGTAACTTCCATTAAATCACTTAAATAAATATAATTAACTAAAAAAGTATGATTACTATAATTATAACTAAATATGATTATTAAAATATTATTAAGAATATTGTTAATAGATAATTGAGAATATTATTACTAAATATATGATTTACTAAATATATAATAATAAAATATAATTATTAAAATTAACTAAGATTATTTATTTTATTAAAATTTGTTTAATAAAATATATATAATTTAGGGTCTAAATATATAAATAATATTCATAGATGTTAGAAAGTCTAAAAATTAATTAAATATACTATAAATAAAAAATAGTAATAATAAAATAATTAAAAAAAGAATTGAAAGAAAATTATAGCTATCTGGTGAGATTAATGAAAAATACTATTGAAAAATGGATAGAAGAGGATATTGGGTTTGGAGATATTACTACAGAAGCATTGATTCCTAATGAAACACTAGGTAATGCAAAATTAATAGCTAAGGAAGAAGGAATTGTTGCTGGAACACAAATAGCTAAAAAAATATTTGAAAGTAGAGGTTTAATGGTTGCAATTCTTAAAGATGATGGTAAAAAAATCTCTAAAGGAGAAACAATAATAGAAATAATGGGAAAAGCTAAAGATATCTTAGTTCTTGAAAGAGTATCATTAAATATACTTATGAGAATGAGTGGTATAGCTACTAATACAAATAAGATTGTAGAAAAGATTAAAAGTGTTGCTCCTAATGTGAAAATTGCAGGTACTCGAAAAACTGCTCCAGGTCTAGCCAAATTTGATAACTTAGCAATTACAGTAGGAGGAGGAGATAGTCATAGATTCTGTCTTGATGATATGGTTTTAATAAAAGATAACCATATTGCAGTGGTAGGCTCTGTGTCTGAAGCCATTGAAAAAGTAAAAAAAAGTGTTAGCTTTACAAAAAAGATAGAAATAGAAGTTGAAAATAGTAAAGATGCAGCTATCGCTTCTAAAAATGGAGCAAACATTATAATGCTAGATAATATGAGTTTAGAATCTGTTAAAGAAACTTTAGAGATTTTAAATGATTTTAAACTTAGAAAAAATGTTTTGATAGAAGTTTCAGGCGGGATAAATTCTGAAAATATAGTTGATTTTGCAAAATCAGGTGTAGATATAATTTCAATAGGAGCTTTAACTCATTCAGCTAAGAGTTTAGATATTGGCTTAGATATTAGTTTAGAAATTTCATCAGATTACTAAAAAAGGTGGTATAATGAAAATTAAATACAGTACAATGATAGTTAAAGATATGGATGAATCAATTAAATTTTATACAGAAAAAATGGGCTTTGAAATAGACAGCCAATATAATCTCCCTCAAGCAACAATAACATTATTGAAAGGAGAAGGAGAAGTATTTTTAGAACTCATTAAAAACCAAGAAAATGAGGTTGGGCTTTTTTCTATAGGAATAGAAGTAGAAGATATAAATAAAGAAGTTAAGGAACTTAAATCTAAAGGTATTGAATTTGTAATGGAACCTAGAAAAATCTCAGTTGGATCAATGGCTTTATTTAAAGACCCAAATGGAGCTAATATAGTTTTAATTCAGCACGATCAATAGCTAATTCCATTATAAATTTATTTCATATTTAAATATAAAATAAAGTTAAATTAAACTAAAAATAAAACAAAACTAAATTAAAATTAAAATTAAACTAGAATTAAACTAAAATTAAACTAAAATTAAATTAAAATTAAATTAAGACTAAATTAAGACTAAATTAAAGTAAAACAAGATTAAATAGAATAATAATATACTAAATAAGACAAAACTGTTTTTCATAAGTTTTCTTTTTACATGTCTTCTAAAAAACTAGAAATAAAAAATTTCATTTCTATTTCTTCTCTAGCAATAAAATCATCTATTTTTAATTTTGCTTCTTCACTATGAAATGGTGACATCGCTTCATCATAAAATATTTTTATAAATAATACATCATTGTCAATTTTAATATCGCCCTCTAAATTTTCTTTTAAAAAATCTAATGAGCTTGAATCAAGCCCTGAAACTTTATAAGTTACAAAGGCCATTTCCTTATCATCAGAATCAATTTTTTCAGCTAAACCATAATTTTCTACTTTTACTTCCATTAAATCACCCATAATTTTTTACCCATAATTTTTTAAACAATTTTAAAACATATGCTACTTTTAAAACATAAAATACTAAAAATATATTAAGAATAATAAAAATTAAATAATATAATTAAAATTAAAATATAATTAAAATTAAATATTATTATAATTAAATCTAAAATAATTATAGTTAAGAATATACTTAAAATTAAAGAACATTTAAAAATAATAATAAATCTATATAAACTTAATTTATTAGATATAAACTCATTTTATATAAACTTAATCTAATATAAACTTAATTTATAAACTTATTATAATTATTTAAACTCTTTTAAGAAATTTTCTAACTCATTTTCTATCTTTATTATTTCATGTGTTCCAATATGACCCATCTCTGAATCATAAATAATAATTTCAGAATTTTTAATTTTTTCAGACATTGGAATTGCATCTAAATTAGGAGGGAAATATTGATCTTGATTTATAGCTACAATCAATGTTTTAGCCTCTATATTTGAAATTATATCCTCAATATCATAAGAAGTTGATGCATTATTTCTATAAACAATATCATTAGCATCCCATTCTTCAATAGCTTCATTCCCCATTTCTTCCATATAGTTATCAATTTCATTATTATTTAAACTATAATAATATTTTTTAGAAAGTCCAAAAGGATACATTGACTCATTAGCCAGTGCCAAAGATTTTTTAAGAGGTTTTGAATAATTACCATTATTATATTCATGGTCACTCTTAATTATATGATTCATAAACTTAAAAAGGGCATAATTATGACCTGAAACTTTATAAGTACTTACTAAAGATATTAAAAAATCCATATATTCAGGATATTTAGCTGCCCATGTTAGAGCTTCAAATCCACCCATAGAATTTCCAATAATTCCCTTTACATGAATGATATTAAATTTAGACTTCAAAAAATCTATTTGAAACTTAACCATGTCTTCAATAGAATAATCTGGAAATTCGCTTCCAAGGTTCATTACTGAAGGACTTGCTGAATTTGGAGAGCCTAAAGTAGTTATAGATATAATAAAAAATTTTTTAGTATCCAATGGTTTTTTTGGACCTATAATTTCATCAATTCTTCTTATAGACCCACAATCTCCTCCCCACCCATGAAGGAAAATAATGGCATTGTTTATATGTCCTTGATCATCAGTGATAGGAGTTCCTATCGTGAAATATTCAACTGGAAGACTTTTCAATTTTTTTCCAGATGAAAAATTAAAAGACTCCAATTCAGAATATTCTGGAGAAAAATCATCCATATTTATTTTATAATTATTTTCATCATAAGAAAGATTATTATCAGAACTCATAAAAATCACCTTTAAACTATAAAAATTTTATTAACACTTTATTAACACTTTAAATCATTAATAATACTTTAAATTACTAATAATTAATAATAATTAATAAAAACTAATAATAGCTAATAACAACTGATAATAGCTAATAGCTAATAACAACTGACAATAACTACTAATAGCTAATAGCTACTAATAAATAATAATTTAATCCTATTATAATTTAGTTTATAGCCACATTGTCCTCATAAACAATTATACATTCAGCAGGACACATTTCAGCAGCATCTATTCCACAAGAAATATCTTCATATTCTTTTATTGAAATATTATCATCATTAATATCTCCAGAAATGAGTTTAGAGATGCCATTATCCATTTCAAACATCGATTCACACTCATTAACACAATTTTCACAGCTTATACATAAATCTCTTTCTATTTCAATTCTATAAACCATTAACTCACCATTGAAAAATTTTAGTTGCAAAATATGAAATATAAAAATATTAACAAAATTATCATCAATTTAATAAAATTATAATAATTATGAGAACACTAATAAAAATATTAATACCAATAATAATCCTAAATATAATAATATTAATAGCAACAGTATTAATTATAATAATTGTAAGAATACTAATTATAACTATACTATCAATAATAATAACACTAATAATATTAGCACTAATAATGCTAATAATAAAGATAATAAAGATAATAATAAAGATAATAATAATGATAATAATCTTATGTTGATATTATTATAAGACTAGTATTAATAATACTAATAATAATCATAATATTACTATGAAACTATGATTATATAATTATATTATATAATTCAATCTATAAAATATTATAATGTCTAAATAAAATTATGATGTCTAAATAAATATTTAAATAAATATTATATTACTTAAATAATAATATAATATGATTATTGTAGCTCAAAGTATATCTAAATATCTATATTTAAACTTTTATAAATCAACTGTGATATCATGAAATACAAATTATTAGAAAATCCCGATATTGAAGAAACATATGACCTTATCGATAGCGGAATACGGAAAAAAGCAGTGATAAATATATTTGCATATTGTAAAGTATTATATGAAGGAAGAGCATTAAGTCAGCTAGATTGGGGAGAGCGTTTTATAATGTTGAAACCAGATGGATCTTTTCTTGTTCATCAAGAGAGGAAAATAGATCCCGTTAATTGGCAACCTCCAAAATCAAGACATAGAGCATTGATAAAAGAAAATAACTTAATTTTAGAAAGTCATAGAAGAACTCCAAAAGAAAAACTAGAAGTAGAAATAGAAAAAGTTCATTTTGCAAGTTTTGCACTAGCTGAAGACTATCAAGAATTAGAATTAGCAGGTTATGAAAAAGATATGGGAGATATGATAATAAAACATCCCAACATGATTGAACAAGGATTTACTCCAACAGCAAGAGAATATAACACTGAACATGGCTTTATAGACATATTAGGAAAAGATATTGAAGGAAATATTGTAGTAGTTGAGTTGAAATGTCGTAAAGCAGGAACAAATGCTGTAAAACAAATAAGAAGATATCTTAAAGACTTTGAAGAAAATGACAATGATTATTTAAAAGAAATTAAATCAAAGAAAAAGAAAATCAGAGGATTACTTGTAGCACCAGATATTAATGAAGATGCTAAAGAACTTCTTGAAGAGGAAGGAATTGAATTTAAAGCTGTTGATCCTCCTAAAGAATTAAAAAGTGATAAAAAAGTGACTCTTGATATATTTTGATCAAAAAATTATTTTTCTTTAAAATTTATTCTTCTTTAGACGTATTCTTGTTTAAACTTATTTTTATTAAAAAATAGATAAAAAAAGCTAAATAAAAAAATTAAAATAATAAAATTAAGATATAAAAACTTAAAAATTGGTATGCAGGATACTGTATAATTTAAATAAATATAATTTAAGTTACATTTCTTTTAATCCCATAAACACCAACACATTCTTCTTTTGAGGAATTATCTTTATCTAGATTACAATTAAGTAAAGCTGTATTATCAAAATAAATATCAAACTTATTATTAGAGATTAAAAACTCATAATCATTATCATTAGCTAGAAAAATCCTCATTTTATCCTTTTCTTGAAAAGTAACTCTTTCAACAACGATTTCTTTTCCTTTAAAATATATTTTACCATTTAGCAACCCTTGAAGCATATAATCACAACCTAAAGATTGTTAATAATTTATACAAATTTTAAATAAAGCTAAGATAATTATGTGAATGAACATTCGATAGATATTCTAGATAAAAATACCATTATTTTAAACAAAATTCACCATAAAATAACTTTAAATAAATATTTTCAAGTAGGAAATATATTTCCTATTGATATATTGTTGCTCCTAGTAAATAATCTTTACTATTTTTATCAATAAAAAAGACATAAATAGCAAAAAAATTTTATAAAAATTTTTAAAAGTATTTATAGAAATAATGACAGAATAAGAGATATTATAAAAATTATCCTATTGAATTATAATTAAACAATAGAAATAACTTATTAAAGGAATAAAAATGGATATAGTAACAATAATTCTAATTGCAATTGCATTAGCTATGGATGCATTTAGCATAGCTATAACCAAAGGATTTACTCTGAAAAATATAACTAAAATGCAATTTTTATGGTTTGGAATATTTTTTGGTGGTTTTCAAGCATTTATGCCTATTTTAGGTTGGGCCTCTGGAATTCAATTAAAAGACTTAATTTCAGCAGTTGCTCCTTGGATAGCTTTCATATTACTTGTAGCTATAGGAATTAAAATGGTTTATGAAAGTTTACAGACTAAAGATGAAGAAAATACAGTTGAAAAGAATAAAAATGAAAATGAATTAGTTAATAAAGGAAACTTTTCTTTTAAAGAATTAACACTTCTTTCAATAGCTACAAGTATAGATGCATTTGCAGTTGGAGTTACTTTCGCTATTTTAAAAACACCCATACTTTTTCCAATAATACTAATAGGAACAGTCACATTTGCACTAACTGAAGTCGGAATATTAATTGGGCAACGAATCGGACATTATTTTGGAAATAAATTTGAGATCGTTGGAGGAATAGTTTTAATTTTATTAGGATTTAAAATATTATTAGAAGGTTTAGGTATTTTATAATAAGTATTTATTCTAATAAATATTTAAAAAATGATTGTCTAAAAAATAAGTGTTTAAAAATAAGTAAAATAAAAAACTAAATTAAAAATTATTAAGAATAGAAAAAATATTAAAAATTATTAGAAATATTAAAAGTTATTAAAAAATATTAAAAATGGAAAAATATTAAAAACTATTAAAAGTTGTTGAAAAATATTGAAACTTAAAAATAAACAATATTAATCAATTAAACTTCCAAGAATATTTTGCCATGATTTAGATTTAATATTGGATAATTCCATACTAGTTCTATCTACAGATAATATTTTTTGAGGACAAGCCTTTTCACATGCACCACAAAGAACACAAACATCATCATTAACAGTCATGTGATTATCAGCTAATGTTATTGCATTACATGGGCAGACATCTAAACATGCATGACATGCTTCACCAGTACAAAGTTTATCTTCTTCCTCATTTTCTTGAAGTAATACTTCTCCTTTAAAAGGTTTTAATGTATGAGCTGCATTTGAAGGACATATATTTTCACACCAACTACAATTTACACAAGAAATCTCATCTAATACTACATTTCCTGTAATTTCAACTGGAGGTATATTTTCACTATCCATACAAGTGGTACATACTGCTTTAATTGCATCTTCTGGACAGACTTTCTGACATATTTTACAATACATACATTTTTCAGGATCTATATCAATATCAGATGCATTAAATCTCCCAATATTTGAACTTGAATCAGTTTTTATTGTTATAGCATCAGCAGGACACATTTCTTCACAAATATGACAAGCTATACAATTATCCACCTCGGTTTTTATCTCACCAGATACAAGATTTTTTGCCTTTGGCAGATCTCTTCTTACAAGAATTGCATCTCTTGGACAGTATAATTCACATTTTCCACAAAGAATACAATCTTCTTGATCAATATTTGTCCCATGACTCCATTTTGGATATTCTTTCATATTTTTTGCAGCAAGGTTATTAATTTTAAACTCCATAGCATTAAAAGGGCATGCAAAAGAACATAACCCGCAAACAACGCATTTATGTTCATCCATTCGGATATAATCCATATCTACTATCCCTCTAGCTATAGGCAAAATTGGACCAAGATTTAAAGCATTAGTTGGACATATATCAGAACATATCCCACACCCAACACAAACATCATTGTGATGAATAACTTCCCTATTATCTTGTCCTTCACGGTGAGCTGAAGCCATTATATCACCAATTTATGCTTTGCTAATAGCTTGATTAGGACAATTTGCAATACAAAGATCACAATCATCACAATTTTCATCAATAACTTTTAAATTACCATTATCATCAATTAAAGCTTGTTGTTCACATAATTTTATACATAATCCATCACCAGGACAATTATCTATATTTCCACATTTTTCAGAATCAATTTTAACAGTCATCATATCACCTCGATTATTAATTATACTATTTGCGATATGAATATATAAACATAACGATTTTAATTAAGCATTGAAATTTAACAGATTTAATTTTATGAAAAATTTTATAATAAATAAAAAATAGTAAAAATCTTTAAGAAGGAAGATAGAAAGTTAAATGATCTTTGATATTGGTATAAATTATTTTTTCTTCCTTCTAATGTCATTAGCTATAAAAAATAAATTATATATTCAATTGTAATTTTAATGCAAATCATAGGTTTAGTAAAAATATATTCTATAAATCATAGCAAATGACAAGTTATAATATTATAACACTTGTTATATAAAATTTTTGTAACAATTATTTGTTTACAATAAAATAGATATTTCAAATATAATAGATATTTCCAAAGTAATAAATATTTTCAATATAATAAATATTTATAATATAATAGATTTTATATTGATTTTTATAATTCTATATAATCTTTATAATAAATATAAAAATCTAAAAACAACAAGAACATAATGTGAAAAAATGTAAAATAGCTACCATATTAAATAATATAAATAATATTTATATCTAAAATGACCTAACAATCAAATTAAGAGTTAAATAGAAATATTAATTAATATTGAATGAATAATATATAAGTGGTGATAAATATGGGAGATAGTATGAAAGTTCAAACATTAAAAACATTAGCCACATTGATGACAACTGCTTTTGCATTTGTTGCAGGTTTAGCATGGAATGGTGCTATACAAGCTGTAATAAATGAGTTTTTAAAAGCAGGGTCTGCGACAATTGGATTAATTATATATGCAGTTATAGTGACAATAATAGCTGTAATTGTTACAATAATAATTGGAAGATCCTTAGGAAAGTTAGGAATAGAATTAGATGAAGAATAATCTTTAAAAAAGTATTATTCTTTATTTATTATTAATTTTAATTATTAAATTAAAATTTAACCTAAAATTATTATTTTTAATTATATTGTTTATTTTAGTAGTTATTTTAGTGTTTATTTTAGTATTTATTCTAGTTTTAAAAAGTAAATCTTTTTAAATTTTAATAAAACTTAATTAATTATTATTTTTCAAAATAAAGATAAGAATGAAGCTATAATCTAAATATAAGCTATAGAATCTTTAATATTAAAATCAATATTCCCTAAAACACTATTAATATTCTTTTCCATATGTACAGTTTGAAGATGATTATCGGTATCAAGAGTAATATTATAATCTAAAGATTTCCAAAATTCTAATGCTCCATCGACATTTTTATGAGTATGGAGATATATTTTTTTATAGTTACTATTTTTTGAGAATTTTTCTGCTTCATTAACAAGTGCAGAAGCTATTCCTAATCTACGATAATTTTCATCTACAAAAGCTCTCCATATACTTGCAGTAGAATCCCTACAATAAAGATTATTAAATTGTTCAAACTCCCTATCATACTCTCTAATAGCTAATGTACCAATAATATTCTCATCTTTATCCTGTGCAATGAAAAAACTATTTCGTTTATTATTTAAATAGACTTCCTCCAAATTTTTTATATCTCCATGATATTTTGGTATGTAGCCATAACCATATTCCCTTTTAATCATTTTAAAAAGAAATTTTTTAGTTTTCAATGGGAAAATTCCATCATTATCCAAAGTTCTAATTTTATAATATTTCAAAATTACACCAACACAATAAAAATATTAGAATATGAACAGTTATTAAGTAGTATAAAAGATTATTACTTATAAAAAATATTACTTGGCTTTATAAGTAAAATAATATTATCTGCAAATATAATTATAAAAGTATTAAATGGAAGAATTACTTGTAAAAAGTATTACTTTTTATAAGTTTATATCCAATTAAATAATACTCAAACCATTTATTGCAAGAAGTATTACTTTTTAAGCCTAAAAATACGAAATTGTAATACTTAAGAGAGTTATTTTAAAATTAAGAATATATTATCAAATTAATTATATATATCTTGTTATTAAATATAGAATATAAAATAATAATTGAGATATAAAATGAAAATATAATACATAAAATAAATCTAATGATAAATGAAAATTAAAATGAAAATAATAATAAAATATACAAAGAATTATACTATTAAAAATAATTAAAAAAATAGCTAATTAAAAAACATAGATAAAAAATTGTATTTTCAATAAAACAAATGAAGATGAAATATTAATTCCATTATCAAAGAGAACACCTAGTCAAAGAATAAAAAAGGATAAAAAAGGATGATAAAATGAGCTGTTATAAATATTGGGGCAAAATAGAAGAAATAGCTACTGCATTGGAAGACTATGGAGATATTGATAAATACGGAGATTCTAAACTTGATAGTATTAAACTAGAAAACATTTTAAAACTATTAGATGAAGTTGAAATAATTGCTCATGATAATATAATTGATTTCGACTCAGCAAAGCATATTCTAGATGATCCAAAAATGAATAAAGCTTTACAGCTAATAAGAAAATTTTATGTCTATACTGGATCAAGATTAGAAACTGAAAATGCAAAAAAGATTTTAGAATCAGAAAATCCTGAAAAAACTCTTGAATCATTCACATTCTTTGATAGATACAAAGGTTTGATTAAAAATGAAAGTCAACTTGTCAAATTTGATGAAAATAAAAAAATAGTCTTTATTGGAAGTGGTCCCTTACCTTTAACACTTATCATGTTTAATAAAATTTTTAAATCAAAATGTATTGGGATTGAAATGGATGAAGAGATAGCTAATTTATCTCGTAAAGTATTAAAGAAAATAAATATGGAAGAAAAAATTGAAATAATTGTTGGTGATGAAAAGACAATACAAAATATCGATTATGATATTATTATGGTTGCAGCTCTTGCTGAACCAAAAGAAAGAGTATTTGCAAATGTTTGGGAGCTGATTAATGAGAAAACACCTGTTCTATATAGAACATATACTGGTATGAGGGCAATATTATATTCTCCTGTAACTGAAAAAGAAACTAGAGGGTTCCATAAAGAAGTAATGATACTTCCAACAGGAAATATAAACAACACATCAGTTCTAATAAGAAAAATAGTTTGATAATAAATACTGAAAAATAAAAAACTTCAAGTATTTAAATAATTATTTAGTATTAGATTAACATATAAATAATTATATGAATATTTTAATTAATATACAAAAATTAAATCATTACCAATTAAATATTAATAAAACTATATAGAATAATATAGTTTCTAGAATTATAATATAAAAGTATAATTTATGAGGTATTAAAACTTATATAAATTATTTATAGTAAGTTATTATAGAAATTTATATGGAAAAATAAAATTTTTTAATAAAATATTATAAATAATAAATGGAATGATTTAATGACTATTGTTGATCCAAGATTAAGTAAAAATAGGCTTTCAGCATTAATGGACGGAATATTTGCCATTGCAATGACTATATTAATTCTTGGAGTAACACCACCATCCAATGTAGGGAATATAACACAACCACAAGTTATAAATTACCTAATAAGCATAATCCCCGAATATATAAGTTTTATAATAAGCTTTTTAATTATAAGCATATTATGGTTAAATTCCCATGCTCAATTTAAATACATAACTAATATAAATAGTAGCTATTTATGGCTTAGTATATATGAATTAATAGTTATTGTTAGTATTCCTTTAACAACAGCAATTTTTACAAGCTATGGAAACTTTACAGTAGGAACAATCCCATTTAACATTAATCTATTAGTTATTGGAATTATAAACATTACTAAATGGAATCATCTAGTTAAAAATAATCTATTAATTCCAGATATATCTAAAGAAGAAATTGATACCATATCTAAAAGTAAAAAAAGCTTTATAATCATCCCTATAATAAGTATGATTGTTTCTGTTTTCATACCACTTTATTGTGGACTTGTATATTTCTTAATTTTTATACAAACACGTTTGAATAATAAATTTAAAAAAATATAAAAGAATAGGTTATAATGTAAAATTAAATTATAATGTAAATTATATGATGATCAAATTATTATAAACTATATCATAAATTAATTATCATTATAAATTTCATTATAAACTATCTTTATTAAACAATTTTTATTATAAACTATTTGTTTATAGTTAATTCTTTTATAATTAATAATATTTTTAATAATTAAAATATAATAAAAAAAAGTTCAAATCATATGAACATTATTAAATTATATTAAATATATTAAATTATATTATATTACTCGATTAATTAGAATTATGCTCTAATTAATGTAGCTCTAGATCCATATGCTTTATCTTTACCAGAACTTCCACAATAATCAGCATCACAGTATTTACAAGTTAATTCTTTCTCATAAACGCCTTTTGGATTTATTACTAATCCTCCATACTTTCCACATAAAGGACAGTAGTTTTCCCAAGTATTTGTAGTCCATTTATAAGGAAGTCCAGTTCCACCAGCACTTGGTAATGATGTGATAGTTATTGTATTTTTAGTTGTTGTATTTTTTGAAGATTCATAACTGTCTGTTGAAGATTTATGATTATTTGAAGATTTTTTAGACTCATCATAAGAATTATCTAAATTTTTAGACTTATTATCAGAAATATTTGATTTTTTAGATTTTTCAGTGTTAATATTAGACTTTTCAGATTTTACTGAATCACTAGAAGATTTCTTTAAAGAAGAATCTTTAGAAACTGATTTATCACTAGATTTTTTATCATTAGATTTAAGATTTTTAGAATCACTAGTCATTTTTTTAGAACTATCTACTACATTAGAATCATAATTTTTATTATAATTTTTTAAATAACCTAATTTTTTTAAATAAGAAGATGTTACTTCATCAACAATTCCATTAGTCTTTAAACCATTTTCAGCTTGAAATATTTCTACTGCTTTTTTAGTATAAGGACCAAAATCACCATCAATTTTTCCAATGTAAAATCCACCAGAATAAAGGGCTTTTTGAAGTGAAACAACATTTTCACCACTATCACCAAACTTTAACGTATGATCAATAGTTTTTGAATTATTTGAAACTTTATCATCAGAGATAGAAGTTCCATTTTTAGTATTTGGCATTTCTTGAGTAGCTGAAACAGATACTATGGAAAATGCTACACAGATAATAAATACTGCGTAATATATTTTATTTAAATTAATATTTTCCGCCTCCACTATCTAGAAATTTTTCTTATAAAAGTCAATTTCTAGAGAAAGTAATATTGAACAAACTCATATATAAATATTTGGGCATAAAATCTAAAAATAAGAATCTTGAAATCTTTTTAAATGAAAAAAAGGAAATTAAAAAGGTTTCAAATTAATGATCATTGGAATTAAGAGAACTACCAATATCATAATAAGAAGTATGAATATACTAACTCGTCTAATAAAATAAAAAAATTTAATATAATATTTAGAAGATTTAAAATGGTTTATATAGATATTTAAGAATTATAATAAATTTAAATCTGAAAAAAACGGCAAAATAAAGAAAAAACTTGAAAATAAAATAAAATAAAGAAAAGATTAAAAAAATAAGAGATAAAAATAAGAGATAATTAATATTTAATATTAAGTATTTAATATTTAATATATTTAAAAATTTTAATTAGTATTGTTCATATTTAAAGGTCAATTTAATAATGTTTAAAATTTATTAAATAGTTCTTATTATTACACAAAAAAGTATTAATTCATTATTAATCGTCCAAAGATATATATTATTATTATAAAGTACTAGAAACCCAAAACATTATATACTTTAACATATAATTTAATAATACAAAAAAAATATATAGTTTATTTTTATTTGATTATAAAAATCATATATATGAAAATAAATTTTATAGATTATTTAAGGAAAAAGTACAATAATATTAATATAATAATATTTTTACAACAATATACAAATTAATATACAAATTCTTATCAATTGTTTATTCAACAATTGTTTATTTATCAATTGTTCAATGATTTAATAGATTGCTTATATGTTTTTACTTTTTTTATTTAATATAGCTATAACTATTTGAAATATTAATTAATATTTTATTTAACTTATTAAAATAGCATACGATATTTAATATTTATTTAACTTGAATAATTGTATGAATAATTACATAATAAGGCTTATTATTGTTAATTAACTTAAATAAAGGGAATTATGTAAAGATATTATAAATAATTAATAATATTTTTATAATTTCGACATTAAAAGGGGGGAGAATATGTCTAAAAATATTCTTATTGTCGAAGATGATAAATTTACTGGAATTGATTTAAAAAATAAACTTGAATCTTTAAATTACAAAGTAATAGATATTGTTCCTACAGGAGAAGAAGGAATTAATATCGCTATAGAAAAAAGACCAGATTTAATTTTAATAGATCTTGTTTTAAAAGGAAATGATAGTGGAATTGAAGTATCTAAAAAAATATTAGCATTAGATCTACCAGTCTTATTCATAGCAAGTATAGATGACCTAAATTCCAATACTAATGATGAAAAATTCAAAGAAAATATCGACCTAGGATCAGGTTTTATTTTAAAACCAATAGAGATTGAAAAACTTAATAGATCTGTTAAAATAGCTATAAACAATAATAAAATTGAAACAGAAAAATTAAATCTTGCTATGGGAGTAGTGGGAAATAATGATTCTAGATACTCTGATAAAACAGATGAAAATTCACACTTAAATTTAAAAGCAAAAAAAAGTTATTATCAAAGGAAAAAGAATGAAAATTCTAAAGATTCTTCTAAAAACTCTGAAAAAAATGAAAAAATAGCTTCAATCAATAAAAAAAATATTTTAATTGTAGAAGATGAATCTGTCTCTTTAGATATCAAACAAAAACTTGAAAATATAGGGTATAATGTAATTGATACCGAGGATACTGGGAAAAAAGCTATAAAAAAAGCTAAAAAACTTCATCCAGACCTTATTATTATGAGTATTGAGTTAAAAGGAGATATGGATGGTATAGAAACTTCTAAGAAACTTGAAAAATTAGATATACCTATAATATATTTAGTCAATGATGATGAAAAAGAAAATATAAAAAATGCTATAATAACATATCCTTATGGGTTTATTTCAAAGCCTTATAATGATTCTGAATTAAAACATACAGTAAATATAGCACTTAAAAAACACGCCCATAACTTAAATAAAATTAAAAAAATAGAAGATGATGTTAAAGAAAAAAATAAAGAGCTTCTAATAGAAAAAATATGTGTTATTGGTATGCTTGGAATTTCTTCCATACTTATACTTTATTCATTTTTATATCTTAATTTTACAGTGCTACAATGGGTTTTATTTGTACCCTCTGCTATTACAATATTTTTAGCAGTTATGAGTTTATTTAAGCAAGATAAAGTTACACCTTATGAGGTTCCACCTTTTGTTACTATGATGGTTCCAGCTCATAATGAAGAACATACAATTGCAGATTGTGTTAGATCACTTGCAAATGTTGATTATTTCTACAAAGGAAAAAGAAATTTTGAGCTTATTGTTATTAATGATGGATCAGAAGATAGAACCGGAGAAGTTCTTAATGAATTAAAAAAAGAATTCAATCATTTAAAAGTAATTACAAGAGTACCTCCAAGATCAGGAAAAGGAAAAGGATTTGTACTAAATGATGGTTTAGAAATATCTAAAGGAGAAGCTATAGCTGTTTTTGATGCTGATGCTCGTGTAGATCCAGATTTCCTCACTAAAATCATACCTTATTTAAATGATGAAAAAGTTCAAGGTGTTCAATCTCGTATAAAGATGTATAACAAAAATGAAAATTTTCTTACAGCTATGCAGCATATTGAACTTGCTGTATTTGGAAACATTGTTAGAGCAAAAGATGTTTTAGGTAAAGCTGGTTTTTTAGGTGGAAATGGACAAATAGTTAAAAAAGAAGCAATCTATAATATTGGAGGATGGGATGGATTTGCTATAACAGAAGATCTAAACTTAAGTATTAGATTAATGATAGATAGATTTGCAATCAGATATTGTGGAGAAGCTTGTGTTTATCAAGAAGCAGTACCAAATTGGAAGCAATTATTTAGACAAAGAACTCGATGGGCAATTGGAAACTTTGAAACACTATTTATATACACTCCAAAAATAATAAAATCTAAAATTCCAGTTTTTAGAACATTTGGAATCATAGAACATGTGGCATTTTACGGTTTAAACTTATTTATATTCTTTGGTTTTATTGTTCTTGGGTTAAATATCATTTCATATTTCTATTTAAATGACTTTATAATAAAGATGAATGCGCCTTTAATTATAGGAATGGTTTCTGCATTTGGATTTTTCCCAGGCGTAATTGTGACTTTAAATCGAGATAATATTTCAATACCTCAAATATTTAAAGGTATTGTTGGATATTGGATTTATTCATTCCATCTTATTCCATTATTCTTTATTACCTGTTATCAAATGCTAACTAGAAAAGAAAGAACATGGGCAAAAACATTACATCTTGGTAAAGATGAAGATTTAAAATCAGAAAATATGAGTGAAATTAAAGGAGAAATGAAAAAGTTTAAAATTGGTAAAAATATGGAAGCTAAAGTTAATTATGATTCTAAATAAGCAAATTTAGAATCTTACTATTTTATTTATAAATTATTTCTTACTATATTATTTATAAATTATTATTTATAAATCCTAATTTTTTAATCATTTCTTATTTTTTAATTATTGCTTTACAAAAAATATTTTATAGTAATATAAACAATATATTTTTGATAAAAATGGTAAAAATATGTTCATATTGTGGTTGTGAAAATCAAGAAAGTTTTAACTTTTGTTCTAACTGTGGAAGACCATTAATCCTTAAAGAAGAAAAAAACTTAATTATAGATTATAAAAAATTAATCATTATTAGTTATGTTGTTACAATAATATTCAGTTGGGGAGGACTTGTCTTCAACTTATTATTTAATAGCTATGGATTTTTTGGTATTATAGGACTATTTTTACCATTTTATCTAATCCAATCCCAAAATAAGTCTGTTAAAAAACATGGTTATATACAAATAGCTCTTTCTCTAATTGGAATATTTTTATCAATAATATTAATATTTTATATTTGAATAAATACTTAATTCAAATAATATTTATTTTTAAACAAATATTTTAAATTTAGATATATATAAAAGACATATAGAGAATTTATCTCTTATTTAAGAAATTAAAATAAAGAATATCAATAAGTATTTAAACAAATCAAAACAAATACTCCATTATGTAACTAAGGAGGTATTCCTATGGAAATGGTTTACATATTTTGGATCATAACAATATTTGGGGCTTTAATACATTTATTTTTAAGTAAAAAAGAAAGAACTAAAAATAGAATTTTTGAAATATTCTTACTATGGTTTTTAGTAATAATGGTTGGTTTTGGGTCATTATTTGCTTTTTTTGGTCATGTTTTCATGGCAGATATGGTTGCTAAGATGATAGGGTGGCCTACTGGAAGTCCATTTCAGTTAGAAGTCGGAATTGCAAACTTGTCATATGGAATTTTGGGTATTCTATGTTGGAAATTAAGAGACAATTTTTGGACAGCAACAATAATAGCTATATCTATATTCTATTTAGGAGATGGTTATATCCACATTATGAATATAATTCAAGTAGGCAATATGGCTCCTGGAAATGCAGGTTTCGCATTATACAATGATATATTACTCCCAATAATACTAATAACACTTTTAATCGCATATAAATATACCTCAAAACATGCGAAAATAAACAATAGCTAAATAAAAAATAGCTAAAGACAATAAATAGAAAAAGGAATAAATAAAAAATGCATGGAAAATATTTTTCTCAAAAATGGATAATATCCTATTAATCTTATCCATTCTTTTTATTTTAATCCCTGAATTTCTTCAGCAAGATTTTTTTTGTTTTTAAAAAATTAGCTGGTTTTTTATATAAATATACTTTTCATTCTAGGAAAATTTAAATATTCTATAAAACTTAAAAAGAGGTTGGAAGTCAGTTATATGAAATATCATAAAACTGAAAGCCATATTTCAATATTAATTAGTATAATTTTTATTTAAATTCTCTAACAATATTGTTTTTAGTATATTGGTTCAGTTAGTTGTTTCACAAAATCAGAAGAAGGACAATCCATAATATTTTTTGGAATGTCTAATTGTTCGATTGTTCCATTATTCATTATTAATGTTCTATCCCCTAGTGCAAGTGCTTCATTTATATCATGTGTTACAAAAACAATAGTGATTTGGGTTTTTTCATGTATTTTTTTTATTTCTTTTTGAAGTTGTTTTCTTGTTATTGCATCAACAGCTCCAAAAGATTCATCCATCAGCAATATTTTTGGAGAAGCTGCTAAAGCTCTTGCTATGCCTACTCTTTGTTGTTGTCCTCCAGATAATTCTTCAGGATAACGATCAATTAGATCGTGATCTAAATTGGTTATTTTCATCCATTTTTCAACATCATTTTCTATTTTATCCTTATTTTTTTTATTTATTAATTTTAGAACATATGAAATATTTTCTTTTACACTTAAGTGAGGAAATAGTGATGTTCCCTGAATGGAATAACCGATTTTTCTCCTTAAATTAACCATATCTTCTTTAGAGATATCTTTTCCATCTACAAAAATCTTTCCAGAGCTAGGTTTGACAAGACCATTGATCATTTTTAAAATAGTGGTCTTTCCACACCCAGAACTTCCAATTATTGTTAAAAATTCTTTTTCAAATATTTTAAGATTAAAATCATCGATTATTTTATTATCATCAAATGATTTAGATATATTTTGAAATTCAATGATTACTTTTTTATTATCAAGATCATCCATATTTTTCACACCTCAATAAATTTCAATAGTATACTCTTATTTATCAATATCATTCATTTTTCCAAATTATTAATCTACCAATTTTTTTTCTTTTAAAAATTCATGGGCAACATCTTTAGGATCTTTCTTTTCAACTTCTACTTGATAATTCATTTTAGCCATATCTTCATTACTAATAAGTCCTTCAAGCTTTAATAAAACTTCCCTTAATTCAGGATGTTCATTTAAGACTTCATTTCTTACTACATTTCCACATTCATATGATGGAAAGAATCCTAAATCATCTTTTAATATAGTTATATTTGAAGATATTAATCGACCATCAGTTGTGTATATTACTACTACATCTATTTTTTTGTCATTAATAGCATTATACTTTAATCCAACGTCCATATCTTTAGTATCTTTAAAGTTGAAATTGTATTTTTCAGAAATTGCATCATATCCATCATTTCTTTCAAAAAAATCTGGTTCAGCACCAAAAGTTAAATCATTTGATACTTTTGCAAGATCAGAATAAGTTTTTAGATTATATTTATCTGCTATTTCTTTATTAACAGCTATACCATAAGTATTTTCAAATCCATACATTCCCACCCATGACATATTATATTTCTCATTATATTTTGATTTTAACTCGGAATTTTGCCCCTTAGTGAAAGTTCCACCTTCTTTTAAAACTTCCATCCATCCTGTTCCAGTATATTCTGGATATAAGTCAAAATCCCCTTTTTCCATTCCTGGATGAATTGTACTAACTCCTCCTGCAATACCAGTACTTAATTTAACATTAAGATCAGTTTTCTCTTCAATCAATTCCTTTAACATATAACCCAGTATATATTGTTCTGTATAAGGTTTACTAGCAATGTTTATTGTTTCAGAATTACTAGAACCATATAATATTCCCCCTCCTACTAAACCTATGATTAATATAATAGTTACTATTGCTACTGGTTTTTTATTATTTTCATTAATTTTATTTATTTTCTTTAATTTATTTACAAATTTAGAATCATTTTTACCATATTTCGTTATTTTTTCAATTTGGCCTAAAATAAAATCTACTACGATAGCCAATATAGCTATTAAAATACTTCCTGCTATTGTCATAGCCATGTTATTGGTTGTTATTCCCCGGTAAATAGCTACACCTAATCCTCCAGCCCCTATAAATGCAGCTATACCAGCTAATGCTATAGTCATGACAGCCATTGTTCTAATACCAGCCATTATATGAGGCATTGCTAATGGAATTTTTATTTTATATAACATTTGGAATTTTGTACTTCCCATTCCTTTTGCTGCTTCTAAAATCCCTTTATCAATGTTAGTAATACCTGAATGAGTATTTTTAACCATAGGAAGTAAAGCATAAATTGTAAGAGCTATTATTGCACTAACATCCCCAATACCTGATATTGGAATTAATAATCCAAATAATGCTATTGAAGGTATGGTATAAACAAAGTTAACTACACTTAATATCCATTTATTTTTTTCATATTCACTAACAATAATTCCAATAATCATTCCCACAACAATTGCGATTAAAATAGAAATTAAAGAAAGTTGGATATGTTGAATTAGTAAATCCATGAAAAATTCATAATCTGAAATCAATAAAGAAAAACTCTCTTCTAATAAAATATTTAACAACCCCCATTGTTCATAATATTTTATAAATACCTATGTATTATTTATGCAGCATTATGTAAATATTTTATGATATTTTATTGATATTTTATTAACTATTTATTATTTTAGCCATTTAAAATATAACTATGAAAAATTAGAAAAAATAATTACAGAAACACTAAATAAAAATAATATTCATTGTGCCATTATCAACGATAAATAATTTCGAAACAATTAATAAAGAAAATATTTAAAATATTAATAAATAAATTATAGAATACTGGAAAAAATTATAATAATTAAAAAAGGTGAAAATTATGAAATATATACATATTCCATTAGAAGGGGCATATAATGTTAGAGAATTGGGAGGTTATTCTATAAACAATGGGATCACTTCTTTTAATAGTTTTTTAAGAGGAGATAGTCTTGAAGAAATCACTAATAATGATTTAAAGTTATTAGAAGAATATGGGATAAAAAATATACTGGATTTAAGAGGAGATATTGAAATAGGTGATGAAGTAAAAATAATAAGAGATAATTCAAACTTAGAATATAAACAAATTTCATTATTTGGTGATATTGAAAAGGCTGAATCTGAAGATATAACTAAAATGATTGTTGAAAATCCAGAAGAATTTTTAATAGAAGTATATATAGCTGCACTAAGTGAAGCAAAATCTGCAATGAAAGAAGTATTTAATCATATAGCAAAATGTGAAGGAGGGATACTTTTCCATTGTACTGATGGAAAAGACAGAACAGGAGTTATATCTGCACTTTTATTAGATTTAGCTGGTGTTAAAAAGTCAGACATTATAGCTAACTACCAAGTAACCCATACCTATATAAAAGAAAATCCAAAAGTAATAGAACAAGCAAAACAGTATTCTGAAGGACTAATCTATTCAAAACCAGAATATATTGGGAATTTATTAAAATATCTTGAAAAAAATTATAATAATGCAGAATCATATCTAGAAAACATTGGTGTAAGTAAAGAAAATATAGGGAAAATAAAAGAAAAATTAGTATAAAAAATTAAGGAATATCCAATAAAAACCAAATTATTAAAAATAGAAAAAAGAAAAAAATAAACTATTCTAACTTTCTCATGTTATAAAGTAATGCTATTGCCCTAGCTTCAAAAGTTAAAAAGAATGGAATTAATAGTAATGACAAAATAAAGAATAGTAATAATCCCATAAAACCTCCAACAACATATGGAATATAGTTAACATTTATTGCAATTCCTATTATAAATGATATAGACCCAACTATCAATAATATAAGACCAAAAGTAGCCCAGAATATACCAATGACTAAAATTATACATCCAAAATAAAATTTTAAATATCTTAAAATTCCAATAGATCTAATAATATCTATTATTTCTTTAAATTTGAAAGCTGATTTTAATGATCCATTGTTATTTATCATGTTTGTAATAGCTACTGATGAGAATAGATAAAATAATATCCAAAAAATAATTGGTATTAAGAAAACCATAACAAGAGATAAGATATGGATATCTTTAAAAAAAGTCAATCCATATAACTTTTCATAGGAAATTAAAAATATTAAGGTTCCGGGGATTAAATAAATAAATCTTACTATTAATATTTTAAGTCCTTGAACAAACATCTTACTTAATTTTTCAAATTTTGGTAAAGGATCCTCACCATTAATAGTTCCTTTAAGACCTATATCAATTATTCTATAATAATAACCTGCTAAAAAAAATATAGGAATGATAAGTACACTTAACAATAATAAAATAGCAAATTTGAGAATAGATTTATAATCTTTATAAGAATATTCAAATGAGTCTTTAAAGATTTCTAATAACATAATAAAACTTTTCCTTATTTTTTATATTAATTTATATAAATTAAACAATTATAATCATGAATCAAGGATAAAAACATCCTCAATATGTTTACATCCTAATATTTTAGTAATTTTATTAGCTAAAGCTAAAGAAGGATTATATTTACCGTTTTCAAGAGCACTAATAGTCTGACGACTAACATTGGACCTTTTGGCTAGCTCCTCTTGACTCATTCCTAATTCGTGCCTAATATACTTTATCCTTGTTTTCATGAAATTAAACACCTAAAAATACTAAAATATATAAAAATATTAAATATTTGAAATGTAATCAAATGATATCTTTAACAAAATTCCATCTTCACAAATTAGATTTAAATTTATTTTAAAAAACAATTAAAATGTAGATGTTTGAATAGTCCTTAAAGTATCAAAATTTTCTTTTTAGTTAAATATAAATAATTATTAATTTCATTAATTAAACATTTATTTTCAGTGTATATTATAATTTTTGTTCATATTAGTATCCATTATAAAAATCAAATTGACCTTTATTAATAAGGTGATAGTAAATTACAGATTAAGAACTAATTATTTTCCCATCTAAAAATTCAACAGATCTATCAGCTAATTTAGCTATTTTTAAATCATGCGTGACTATAATTAAAGTCATTTTAGAAGTTTTATGTAAATTTATCAATAGATTCATGATTTTTTTACTATTTTTAGAATCAAGAGAACCTGTGGGCTCATCTGCAATGATAATTGATGGTTTATTAGCTAATGATCTTGCAATTGCCACTCTCTGTCGTTCTCCACCAGAAAGTTTTGTTGGCTTTAAATAAGTTTTATCATATAATCCAACAAGATCAAGAAGATGACAAGCCCTATACCTCCTTTCTTTACTAGCTAATCTACTATTAAACATTGGAATTTCTATATTTTCCACAACAGAAAGATTAGGAATCAAATTATGTAGCTGAAAAATAAAACCTATTTTATTAGACCTAAAATGATTTAGATGCTTGTTTTTACTATTTCTTAAATCATATCCAGCTACATTAATATTTCCTCCATCAGCTATGTCTAATGACCCAATCATATTAAGTAATGTAGACTTTCCAGAGCCAGAAGGGCCAATAATTGAAATAAACTCTCCGTCTTTTATATTTAAATCTACTCCATTTAAAGCTTTAATTTTTCCATTTTCATAGCTTTTTTTTAATTTATCAATTTTAACAATGTAATTATTGTTATTATCGATATTATTCTCATTTTTATTCATTTTAAACCCCCATTTAAGAATATTAGGTTAATTTTTTCATTATTAATATAAATAATAATTATAAATAATAATTATAAGTAATTATTATAAGCATAATAAGATATTATTCATATCTTAAAGCTTCTGTAGGAGGTAATTTGCTTGCTTTAATAGCAGGATACAAGCCTCCAATAATTCCAACAATTAAAGAAATTAAAAATGCTTCTAAGAATATATTAGCTGTAAATACAGGAACCATTCCTTGTAGCATTCCAGTAGCAGTAATTGCTTCTACCAATAAAATGCCTATGATGGATCCAAAAATCCAAGCAATGACAGTGATTACAATAGATTCTCCTACAATCATTCCAATAATTCTCTTATTGCTCCAACCAACAGATTTTAAAACACCAATTTCCCTTGTTCTTTCAAAAACTGACATAATCATAGTATTAATAATTCCAATACCTCCAACTAAAATAGCTAAAAGTGAAATTCCCCATTTAGCACCATTAATCATGTCAATTACTCCACTTTCATTATCTATATCTTCTATAGAAGATATTACTGAAATATTGTTTCCATATTTATTATCAATAGTTTTAGTGACTTCTTCAACATTGAAACCATTAGAAACTTTAACATAAAGCTCACTAATATGATTTGGATCATCCATTATGTTTTGAACAGTTGAAAGAGAAGAATACGCCAAATTTGAATCCTCACTTTCATATATTCCACTAATTTTCCACTCTAACCCATTCATATGAATAGTGTCATTAACTGACTTATTCAGATTTTTAGCAGTATTGTTACCTAATATTAATTCTTTTTCATTATTTTTAAATATAGTTCCATTAATAATTTTAATATCTAGTTTAGAAAGATCTTTTGAATTTATTCCTCTAAAGTAAATAAAATCTCCACCACCAGAATATATTGGACCTTTATAGTATTCAATAGTACTATCTACTCCAGAAATATTATTTATTCTAGAAGTCCAATTAGTACTAATAGTTTTAGATTCATTATTATCCATAATAATGAAATCAGTTCCTCCAATATGTAAACTATCATCAGCACTAGCTAATAATCCGTTCATCAATGCTCCTAGAGCTATGATAGTCAATATTCCAATTCCAATCCCTAAAATAGATAATAAAGCCCTACTTCTATTTCTAAAAGGATTTTTTAGTATTAATTTTAAAAATGACATATTTAACATTCTCCCCCAAATATTAATCAAATTCAAAGTCTTCTTAATTTTATCTTTTAAAATCAATTACACTACTGGCCAGAATTGTAAAAAAATATGCGAAGATTGTAAAATATATACAAAATTTGTAAAATATATACGAAATTTGTAAAATATATATTACAATTGTAAAATTTAGATTACATAATATATAAATTTTTTGATAAATATAAAATAAAATCATTACAAAAAATAAATAAAGAAAAACAAATAAAAACAGATGAAAAGAAAGAATAATAAAGAAAAATAAAAAACAATTTAATAAAAAAAATAAGAAAAATAAACTAGCTTAAACCTTAAAATGTAATAAAAAATCTAGAGTCCTAAAAATATTTATTTCACATTTAACAAATATTAATATATATTATTAAAAATTAATTATTAAAAATCTGATTTTGAAATATTAAAGTCATTTTGATATAATTATATAATCAATTGCTGAGTTTAATTTTAAAAAACTAATAATACTTTTAGAAAAACAATTTATTTGGTTCTTATTCCAATAAATTGTTAGGGAGACTTTATTCTTATTAATCATTTTCTTAATTATTTGATAGTTAGTGATAAAATGTCTAAAAAGATAAAAATGGTTATATTATTATTGCTGCAATTTTAGCTATTGTCGCAATCTCTAGTATTATTTATATTAATGATTATTATCGTCCAATGCCTTATGCAGCTGAAATTTTAGCAAATAATAACAATTTAAGTAGTAATAATATCTCTATAACTGAAACTGATAATTATATTTATTTTGAATATAAAGAAAAGGTTAATATCACTAATACGACTAATACGGGTAATACGACTAATACCTCTAATAAACAGATAAATGCTAAAAAAGGTCTGATTTTTTACCCAGGTGGAAAAGTAGCATATGAATCTTATGTTCCTTTTGCAAAAAAACTCTCTGAAAGAGGTTATGATGTAGCTATTGTGAAAATGCCATTGAATTTAGCTATAATTGATACAAACAAAGCTAATATTATTATTGAAAAACATAATGATGTCAAATGGATTATTGGAGGTCATTCTTTAGGAGGGACAGCCGCCAGTATTTTTGTTCACAATAATCCTGAAAAAACAAAAGGAATTGTGTTTTTAGCATCATACCCCTATGAAAATTTATCAAGCATTAATATAAAAGGACTTTCTATTGTTGGAACTAGAGATGGTGTTTTAGATAAGAAAAGTTTTGATGAATCTATTTCTAAGTTTCCAAAAAATACTACTTTTGAAATTATAACTGGGGGCAATCACGCGTATTTTGGATATTATGGATTTCAAGAAGGAGATAACAATGCTACCATTTCTAGAGAAAAACAAGAAGAAGAAACAGTTAATATCATTGATAAATTTTTAGAATCTATTTGATACAGATCCACATAACATTTAAAAAACAAAAGTAAATTATTGAAATAATAAAGTAAAATTAATAATTATTTCTTTTTTATTCAACTATTTCCAATATCTTAGGATTTCCATTATTATCAATGAAAGGTTGTTGTTCTGCTCTTGCTTCTTTTATAAGTTCTGTTGGTATTTTTTCAAATAATTGATATATTTCCTTAAATACAATATTATATTCTTTTTCTCGTTGAAATGATAGGTTTCTTCTTTTTATTAGTTGCATTAATTTTGTATCTGTTTCTGTGAATTTCAATTTAATTACCTTTCTATCTTTTTAATAAAGAAAGAAAGAATAAAATTATTTATTTAGCTCTTTAAGCCTTTGAATTTCTTCTGCGTGGTGTTTCATTGTTAATCCATTGGCTGGTTTAGCTACAGTAACATGATGATCTTTTTCTAATTTATATATTAAAAATTTATCATTTTCAAGCTCAATAAAACCATTTGGATCTTCAAGTTCTAATCCCTCTATCTCATCAACGATATTTTTATATTCAAGTTCTTCATCAGCTATTATTTGAGCAATATCCATTCCTTGGAGTTCTGGATTTAATTGAATAGAAAGAGCAACAATACCATTAACTTCATTTTCACCAAGTTCAAACTTTGAATTTCTAATTTCATTAATATTAGATAAAACATGTTCTTTTGTAACTTCAGTAGCTGGAATCTCATTAGAAGTTCCAATTAAGTTTATTTTATAGGTATTTTTCCATTTTCCTATTCTGTATATTGCATAATTTACATCGCTAAAAGAAATATTAATCTTCCCAAAATTTGGATCATTTTCATTAATTTCATTACTTGGTTTGATGTTATTCTTATTATTAGTTTTATTATTACCTATATCATTATATTTTTTATTATATTTTTTATTATATTTTTTATTATCTTTATTATTATCTTTATTATTGTTTTCATTATTATTTTTTATATCATTCATATTACTTTTATTTCCTTCCATTTGAAAACCTCTAAATTATTTTAAATATTAATATATGAATATGAGATATGAATATTAAATATAAATATTAGATATTAATATATAATTTTAGTCATATAACTATTACTTAGGTGTGATTATGAAACTGAAAGTAGCTTTATGCCAGATGAATGTAGTTGATAATAAAGAAAAAAATATCAAAAAAGCTATTAGCATGATAAAAAAAGCTAAAAATGAAGGTTCGGATATAGCTATTTTACCGGAAATGTTTAATTGCCCTTATGAAAATGAAAAATTTAAAGAATATGCTGAATTTAGTGAAGATAGCTATACCTTAAAATCAATAGCTGAAACTAGTAAAAATGAGAATATTCATGTTTTAGCTGGTTCCATTCCTGAAAAAGAAATCAATACAAAAACAGGAAAAGAAAAAATTTATAATACTAGTTTTTTATTTGATGATACTGGTGAAATATTAGGTTATCATAGGAAGATGCATTTATTTGATATAGATGTTAAAGATAAGATTTACTTTAAAGAATCAGATACCTTGAATTCTGGAAATAGTGTTACGGTAATTGACACAAAATCAAAAATAGGTAAAATAGGAATAGGTATCTGTTATGATATTCGTTTTTTAGAACTTTCAAGAATCATGTCACTGAAAGGTGCAAAAATTTTAATATATCCTGGAGCTTTTAATTTAACCACTGGACCTGATCATTGGGAATTATTGTTTAGATCTCGTGCTCTTGATAATCAAGTTTTTACTATTGGTGTTTCACCATCACTTAATGAATTTAATAGTTATCATGCTTATGGCCATTCTATAGTTTGTAATCCTTGGGGAAAGATTGTTAAAAAAGCTAGTTATGAAGAAGAACTCTTAATATCTGAAATAGATCTTAAAGAAGTGGATAAAGTAAGAGAAGAGCTCCCTATTTTAAAAAATAGACGAAATGATATTTATGAGTTAAAAAACTTAGATTAAAAATAGATCATAAATGAGGTTAAAAATTAGTAGATTAGAAAATTAGGTTAAATCTAATTAAAATATATGATAATACTATTATTTATTCTATTATTTATTTTAAATTTAAGTTTTAAAAAAATTATCTATTAAAGAAGAAAAGAGAGTAGCTCTTAAACCTATAGCAAAGGTTTAGAAAATAAATAGTTAAGATGACATATGAAAGAACTAATAACCTTTTTACTATAGTTTTAAGAACTTTTGTTGAGTGATATGATGTAATTTTTTGGAGGATTACACCACCAATTATAGTATTGTTTTTCATAGTATATAAATATTTAGGTATACCTAAATTTTATATTGTGTAAATTATAAAATTATGAAAAAATTAAAAATTAAAAATATTATAATTTTTAAAATATTGTAATTTAAAATAGTATAACTTAAGAAGGGTATAGCTTAAAAAATTAAAAGTTAAAAAGATTGAAAAAATCATCTATAAATAGCTATATTATTATTTTCAATTAATTCATTAACTTGATTCTTATAATCTACTTTAAATTTCTTCAATAAATTTAAATATTTCTTATTGAAAGTTAACTTTAGAACAGTACTAGAACCTTTTTTTAAAGATTTCATCTTTATTTTACTAATTAATTTACCCTTACTATAAACTCCAAGATAATTTTTATTTGATGTAATAATTCCAATGTTTTTAACCTTAATATAATACTTATTATTCTTTCTTACAATTTTAACTATTTTCAAATCAGGTTTATGAGTTTTTGCATTAGTATTTGAAACTTTTTTAGCTTTATATCCATAACTACTTACAGTAGAGTTAAATAATTTAATAGTTAAAGTGGAAACATTAGACATTAATTTAGTTGTTTTTGCAGGGGTGTTTTTTGTACTAAATTCTCCTAATAATTTCCCATTATTGTAGACACTAATATTAAAAATAGGTAAATTTTCAATTCCTTTTTTAGATCCATCAGTGTTTAAAGCAAAATAAGTGTTATAATTTAAATTATCTCCTATTTTAAGAGTATTGTTAGCTACTGTTGGACTTATTAATAATTTATAATAATTATTAACATTAAATCCCCTATATAAGCTACTTATGTTATCATTAGTTCCCCAAAAATTAAAATCAGCATTAGTGCTTCCTGCATTATTAAAGATTGTGTTTCCATAATAATCATAATTATTATAAAAAGCACAGTAGTTAACAGTGAGATTACTTTCTTTATTAACTATAGCTCCACCATCTCTACCAATTAAACCATTAAATAATAACAAGTTGTTTCCAATGAATAGAGAATTTGTTATAAGCATGTATTTCCCACCATTTGTGTCAATTGCTCCTCCACCACTATAAGCTTTATTATTTATAAAAACAGAGTTGTTTATAATAATTTTTTCACCGAATCTATTGTTAATAGCTCCACCATACATATTTCCTGTGTTATTTGTAAAAGAACAGTCAAAAACAGTGAGATTTCCATTAATATTGAATATAGCTGCACCACGACCACCTTCAGAACAAGCTATATCACCATTACAGTTTGCAAAATTATTATTAAAAATACAGTTGATGAAAGTAGCATCCCCTGAGTTATAAATTGCAGCACCATTAGTATCTCGATAAGCATTAGTAAAAACAATATTTTCAAATCTAACAATTGAACCATTATTAATATTAATCAAATTATATAAATTTTGACCATCTATAATTGATTTATTAGTGATATTAGTGCCTTTTATAGTTAGATTCTTATTAATTGTAATATTATAATTACCTTCACCTTTATATACTCCACTAGAAAGAAGTATTGTTCCTTGAGGGCCAACACTATCAATAGCATTTGAAAGTGTCGCCTTAGAAGAGTTTTCAGACATTCCATTGTTTAAATCATTCCCATTTGGATTTACATGTATTAAATTAGATGGGGCAGCTGAGGCCACATTTAAACATGCAAATATTCCCAAAACAAAAATAACTATTAAAATATAGCTTCTATTCATTTTATCCCCTTAAATAAATATTTAAATTATATATAACCATCTAGATTAAATATAACTAACTAAATCAGATATAATATTAATTAAATAGCTAAATTAGATATTAAATTAAATATTAAATTAGATATAACTAGTTAAATTAACAAAATTATTTATATTATTTTTTATTATTATTCGATGTGAATTATTTATCATATAGGATATATTTAAATTATATTTTGTTTAATATAAAGTTTATTAAAATAAAGTTTATTAAAAATAATATTAAAACTACTAATAATCTAAATCTAATTAAAAACAAAAATTATTAAGAAATAAAACAAAATACATTTTAACTCATAATTTAGATATAAATTAGATATAAAATATTAATATAAATCTAAAATATAAATAAAGAGCTAAAATATGAACAGAACAGATAAAGAAGTAAAAAATATAGATAATATAATTAATATTATTAAAAAATGCGATATAATAAGAATCGGTTTATTTGATAATGAATACCCTTATATAATCCCTCTTAATTTTGGATATTATTATGATAAAAACAAATCAGAATTAGAATTATATTTTCATGGAGCAAACACTGGTAAAAAATTAGATATTATTAAAAACAATAAAAAAGCAGGATTTGAAATGGATTGTTCTACAGAATTAATTAAAGGTAGTAATCCATGTAGATATACCATGAAATTTGAAAGTGTGTGTGGAAATGGAAAAATCAGCATATTGTCAGAAGAAGAGAAATTAAAAGGATTGAAATATATAATGAAACGATATTCAAGCAATAATTTTAGTAATGATGACTTCAAATCAAAAGTAGTTGAAAAAACAATAGTTTTTAAATTATCGGTTAATGAAATCACTGGAAAATCTTCAATTAAGAAATAAACCAAATAGCTTTAAAGTAAATAGCTTTAAACTAAATAGTGTTAAAGTAAACAACTCAATCTATTAAATGTCTTTTTTATAATTTTAAATATTAATCATTATATTAAATTAAATACCACTTAGCTTTATTTTGCTTAAATAAACAGTACTATATTTTCTTGTAAATTCATTAACAGGTTTTGATAGAATAGCACCATGACAATTTTCTTTTAATTTATAAATAAGAAATATTTCATTATTTATTTCAATAAAATCAGATGGATTTTCTAATTTTAATTTATTCAATTCATTTTTAATATTATAATATTCTTTCTCTTCAGTATCTATTAATTCACCAACATCTTCATTTTGTAGTCCATTAAATCTAATAGCTAATCCAACCATTCCATTGATTCTAAATCCTTTGAAATTAAAATTATATTTTCTAATTTCATCAATTATATTTAATGATTGGTTTTTAGTTATATGAGTAGCAGGAATTTCATTATCTATCCCTAATAGATTTAATTTATATTTATTTCTCCATTCTCCTAATCTATAGACTGCATAACTATCATCATTGAAAAATACTAATTTATCATCATCTTCAGCATAAAATTTAGTGCATTTACATGATTTTCCACAATTGCCATTACAAGAACAAGTCGAGTTACACTTACAACTTGAAATATTCTCATATTTATTTTTATTATTTAAATTAATCCCTTTATGATTATTTAAAATAGGATTAAAAATTCTATCAGAGTTTATACGTTTATTAATCATTTTTTAATCACCAGAAATCCCTAAAATTCAATTGAAATAAATTGAACTAAATATGATAAAAATATCTAGACAAAAATTTAGGCATGCCTAAATAAATTTAGGTATACCTAAATATTTATCATAGTAGTATATAAATATTGTGCAAAAATAATTGAAACAATGAAAATAATTAGAATAACAAAAATAAAAAATTAACTGAAGCTAGAAAATATAGAAAAATAATTAAAACAGTTAAAACGGTCAAAATAATTAGAATAATTAAAATAATAAAATAAAAGACTAATAAAAACAATATAATAATAGATTAATAAAAAACAATAAAAATAAGAAATTAAAAAGAATTATTTCTTTTTAATAGATTTTTCAATCTTTTTAATTGCTTTATTAGCTGCTTTTTTAAAGTCTTTGTCTTTTTCTTTTCTTCTAGCTTTTTTAATTGGAGTTATAGCTTCTTCAACTTCCATATCACCAAGAGCTCTTATAGCTGCAAGACGAACACCCCAATCCTCTTCTTCTAACATGATTTTTTCAATATCATCGATTTTACTAGTTACTTTTAACTCACCAAGAGACCTTACAGCAACTTTACGAACACCAAAATCTTCATCATTAATACTTTTAGAAAAGTAATCAATAGCTTTATCACTACCAGAAGCTTTTAAAGCAAAAGAAGCAAATCTTTTATACTCTCCTTCTTCATTATCTGCTACTTCAAGAAGCCTATCAACAGCTAAATCCCCTAATTCTCCATTTAAATTTCCAAGATTTTCAGCAGCTTTATGTCTTACAGGAGTATTTTCATCATTCAAAGCCATGATTAAAGGCTCTATTACTTTTTCATCTTCAACTCCCTCTAAACTATTAACTGCAAGTTTCCTCAACTCAACATCATCATCAGATAATTTGGATATAGCTTCATCCACAGATAACTTTTCTTGACCTTTAGTCATAATCTCACCACTAAACAATTGATAATTTAAAATAATATAATATTTTAAATAACATACTATTCTAAATAATATAACTTTTTATTTATTAACATTATGAAATTCATATATACTCATATATTTAAAATTTTTATTATATTAAAACTTATTTATTTAATTAAAAGTTATAAAATTAACTAAAAATAGGAAAAATTCTAATTATAATAAAAACATAAATAGATACTGAAAATTAATATCTAAAATAAATATTTAAAATAATCTAAGATAAAATGATAAAAATAAGATAAGATTATAAAAATAGGATAAAATGATAAAAAAACAGACTGAAAATTATTCTAAAAAGGAAATATATAAAATTCTTCATCCATGGGTAAAAGAATGGTTTGATAATGAATTCGAGGATTTTACACCATCACAAAAACAAGCTATTGTGGATATTCATAAAAGAAATAATGTACTTGTTTCATCACCAACAGGATCTGGAAAAACATTAACCGCGTTTTTATCAGTTATCAGCGAACTAACAAGCCTTGCAGAAAAAAAAGAACTGGAAGATAAAGTTTACTGCATATATATATCCCCTCTTAAAGCATTAGATAATGATATTGAGAAAAACTTAGAAGAACCTCTAAAAAAAATAGAAGAAATAGCTATAAAAAATGGAGCAACCTACAAAAAAACTCCTAAAAAAACTGAAAAAGGTCTTGGAATAAGAAAAGCTGTTAGAACTGGAGATACAAGTCAATATGAAAGATCAAAGATGTTAAAAAAACCTCCACACATCTTGATTACAACACCTGAAACATTAGCTATTCTGCTTGTAGCACCAAAGTTTAGAGAAAAGCTGAGTAATGTTAAATATGTTATTATCGATGAAATTCACTCATTAGCTGAAAACAAAAGAGGAGTTCACCTTAGTTTATCACTTGAGAGATTACAGCATTTAATAGGAGGTTATACAAGAATTGGACTTTCTGCTACAGTTTCACCACTTGAAAAGATAGCTAACTTCTTAGTTGGATATGAATATGGAATAGAAAGAGATTGTCTTATTGTTGATGTTAATTATTTAAAAGAATTGGATATGGAAGTGTTGAGTCCAGTAGATGATATTGTAGTTGCAGATGCAGAAGAAACAAGACTTGCAATGTATAATCTTGTTGATGATTTAATAATGGAACATAAAACAACTCTTATTTTTACAAACACTCGGCGAGGAACAGAAAGTCTTGTTTATAATCTTAAAAAGATGTTTTCTGAAAATTATAACTCCAATAACATAATGGCACACCATTCTTCTCTTTCAAAAGAAATTCGTCTACAGGCAGAGGATAAACTAAAAGAAGGTAAGCTTAAAGCTGTTGTTTCATCAACATCCCTTGAACTTGGAATTGATATTGGTTATATCGACTTAGTTATACTTATAAACTCTCCAAAATCTGTATCCCGAGCACTTCAAAGAATTGGAAGGAGTGGGCATAGATTACATGAAAAGTCTAAAGGTAGAATCATTGTTACTGATAGAGATGATCTTGTTGAATGCTCTGTTCTTCTTAAAAATGCTAAAGAAGGAAGAATTGATAAAATTAAAATCCCTCATAATGCTCTTGATGTATTAGCTCAACATATTTATGGTATGAGTATTGAAAATCCGTGGGATATTGATTATGCATATGATGTAATTAAAAAAAGCTATTGTTATAAGGATTTAAGTCGTGATGATTATGAAGATGTTTTAAGCTATCTTGCAGGTGAATATGGGGAGTTGGAAGAGAGATATGTTTATGCTAAAATCTGGATTGACTATAAAAAAAATCAATTTGGTAAAAGAGGAAGATTAGCTAGAATGTTATACTCTACCAATGTTGGAACAATACCTGATAGTAGTGGTGTTGCTGTAAAGTGTGATGGTGAAGTTATAGGGAGAATTGAACAAGATTTTATGGAAAAACTTAAAAAAGGAGATACATTTGTTCTTGGAGGGGGAATATATAGATTTAATTATGGTAGAGGAATGACCATCAATGTTTCACCAGCTAGTGGACCTCCAACAATACCTTCTTGGTTTTCAGAGCAACTTCCATTAGCATTTGACCTTGCCCTTGATATTCAAAGATTTAGAGCTATAATGGATGGAAAATTTGAATACAAAAGATCTAAAGATGAAATTTTATCTTTTTTAGATGAATATCTTTATGTTGATGATTTTGCAGCTAATTCTATATATGAATATTTTAAAGAACAGTATCTTTATGCTCAAATTCCAAGTAACAAAAAATTATTGATTGAATATTATAGTGGTTTTGGTGGAAGAAAGTTCCTTATATTCCATTCACTTTTTGGTAGACAAGTGAATGATGCACTCTCTCGTGCAATAGCATACATCATAGCTAAAAAAAGTAATATTGATATTACAATATCCATATCAGACAATGGATTTTATCTAAGTTCAGATAAAAAAATGGGAGGATTTGAAGCATTTAAAAAACTAAGCTCAGAAAACCTAAGAAATATTCTTATACAAGCTATTAGTAAAACTGAAACTTTAGCTAGTCGTTTTAGACACTGTGCAGGAAGGTCTTTAATGACTCTTAGAAGATATAAAGGACATGATAAATCTGTTGGAAGACAGCAAGTAAGAGGTAAGATTCTTCTTAAATTCGTAGAAGATATGGATGATAACTTTTCAATTCTTAAAGAAGCTAGAAGAGAAGTTATTGAAGATTTTATGGATGTTAAAAATGCAACAAGAGTCCTTCAATGGATAGAAAGTGGGCAATTAGAAATAAAAACGATTAACACAATAATTCCATCACCATTTGCATTTAATCTTGTTTCACAAGGATATTTAGATGTTTTAACACAGACAGACAAGGCAGAATTTTCAAAAAGAATGCACAAAGCTATTTTAGAAAAGATCAAAGACAAGTTAAAAGAAGAATATTACTAATGAAAAATAAGAGCAATACTAATAAATAGAATATTACTATAGATAAAAAAGATATTACTAATGAAAAATAAAAATATTCTAATAAAGAATTAATAATTAATATAAAAATAATAATAAATAACAATATTGTCATCTAATCAATATAACAACGGAAAGTTTAAATAATAAAAAAGTCTTAAAAAATATGTGTAGGAGAAGTATTTCCTAGTTATATGATTATTATTAAAAATTACTAAAAAAATTGATCACTTCTCAATTAGTAAATATTAATAGTTATTATAATAATTCGGGGAGAAGCTAGGAATCAAAACTTCTCTTACAAATAATTATCTAAAAAATAATTTTATAGCTATTTTTAATATAATTTTTCAATATAATGCTAATTATGCTTATATTACATTCTAAAACTTAAATTTATTTTTACACAAATAAACAAAATGTAATAAACTAAAATAATTAACAATAAATCTGAAAACTCGATTAATATGAAAATTTGATTTATATAAGAGATTATGAAAAGTGTGATATATAATATAAAAATATAATTTATAAGAAAAAATAAATATTTTAAGAATAATATAATATATCATGAATATTTTAATAACATACTACTCAAGAACCAATATAACAGAAAAAGTTGCTATCAAATTAAAAGAAGAGTTAGACTGTGATTTAGAAGAAATTATTGATAAAAAAAATCGTTCAGGCCCTATTTCTTATTTAATATCTGGTTTTCAGGCTGTAAGGAGTGTTCCAGCAGATATAAAAGAAATAGAAAAAAGCCCTGAAAACTATGATTTAGTAATAATTGGAACTCCTGTTTGGGCAGGTACAATGTCAACACCTATTTTAGCTTATTTAGAAGAAAATAAAGAAAAATTTAATGATATTGCCTTTTTCTGTACATGCGGTGGAAACGAAGGAAGCACTTTTGAGAATATGGAAAAACTAATATCCAAAAAACCTTTAAAAACACTTTCTCTAAATAAAAAGGATTTAGAAGCTTCATACGAAACAAAAATACATGAGTTTGCTGAAAATATTAAAAATAATATTTAAATAAAGATAATATTTAAAAAAAATAATATCTAAAAATATTTAATAAAGGTAATATCTAAATATTTAAAAATATCTAAATAAAGATAATATCTAAAAAGATAATATATAAATAAATAATAATTTAAATATTAATCTAAATATTAATCAATCCAAAAAAAATAATACTTAGTTTAAGTAAGGAGAAAAAATGATAACATTTTCATTAGAATTTTGGATAGTATTAGCAGCTATATGTTTATTATTAGAGCTAATTACTACTGGATTTTACTTACTGTCAGTAGGAGTTGGAGGAATCGCAGCAGTTATTGCCAATTATCTTGGATTTGATCCAATTGCACAGTTAATCTTCTTTGCAATATTTACAGTTATATTTTTAATCATATCACGACCTATTGCTAGAAAATTAACAAAAGGATCACCATCTAAAAAGGCCACTACAGACCGTTTTATTGGACAACAAGGAGTAGTAACTGAAGTTATTGATCCTGAAAATACAGGAATGATAAAAATTTCTGGAGAACTTTGGAGAGCTATATCTGACGAGAGTATTGATGTTGGAGAAGAAGTAGTTGTTGAAAAAATTAAAGGAGTTCGACTAATAGTGCGAAAAAAAGAATAAAATATTGTTGTTAATATCTTAATATATTTACACAAGAAATATTTACATAACTTACATATTTATATAAGTTATTTATATGTAATCTATTTATATATAATCTATTTATATGTAATTTATTTATAGTCGGATTATCAAATTAAGTTAAAGGTGAATAAAATGGATTATCTAATAATAGTTATTATATTAATACTCATAGTATTTGTTCTAGCATTTAAATCTGTTAAAATCTTAAGACCATATGAAAAAGCTGTAGTTGAACGATTTGGTAAATACCAAAGAACTGTGGAAAGTGGACTAGTATTTTTAATACCATTTATTGAATCTATAAGAAAAGTAGATCTTCGTGAACAAGTAGTAGATGTACCTCCACAAGAAGTTATTACAAAAGATAACACAGTAGTTATAGTAGATTGTGTTATATTTTACGAAGTAACCGATCCTTTTAATGCGGTTTACAATGTTGTAAACTTCTATCAAGCTATAACAAAATTAGCTCAAACAAACCTTAGGAATATTATAGGAGACCTTGAACTTGATCAAACACTTACTTCAAGAGAAATGATAAACACACACCTCCGTGAAGTTCTTGATGAAGCAACAGATAAATGGGGAACAAGAGTTGTTAGAGTAGAAATCCAAAGAATTGAACCTCCAAAAGACATTGTAGATGCAATGAGTAAACAAATGAAAGCTGAAAGGATGAAACGTGCTGCAATTCTTGAAGCAGAAGGTTACAAACAATCTGAAATTAAAAAAGCTGAAGGAGACAAACAAGCAGCTATTCTTGAAGCAGAAGGACAAGCAGAAGCTATTAAAAAAGTAGCTGATGCACAAAAATATGAAGAAATAGCTATTGCAGAAGGACAAGCAGAAGCTACAGTAGATGTTTATGATGCAATCCACAAAGGAAATCCTACAAATGATTTAATAGCAATTAAATATTTAGAAGCTCTTGAAAAAGTAGCTGATGGAAATTCTACAAAAATATTCCTCCCTGCAGAAATGTCTGGAATACTTGGTTCTATTGGTGGAATTGCAGAATTATTTAATGATGAAGATATTAATAAAAAAGAAAAAATTTCTAAAAAAGATAAAGATTCTAAGGTTGATAAAATTATGAAAAAAATTGAAGAACAATCTAAAGAGGCTAAAAAATCATAGATTAGGAATTAATTAAAGCACTGGTGAATTAAAATGGGAGAACTATCAAAGTTGCCAAATATTGGAAAAGTTTTAGAAAGCCAATTAAATGAAATAGGCATAGAAACAATTGAAGAATTGGAAAATATAGGTTCTAAAGAAGCGTGGTTATTAATAAGAAAAATTGATAGTTCTGCATGTTATAATAGGCTTTGTGGTTTAGAAGGAGCCTTACAAAGGATTAGATGGCATGAACTTTCAAAAAAAGACAAAAAGGACCTAAAAAATTTTTATTCATCAATGAAAAAATAATAATAATAATAATAATAATAATAATAAATTATAGCCTATTATTTCTTTCATTTTTAATTATTTTTTAATTATTTTTAAAATAATTTCTAGTAATTTTTATAATTTTGGAATATTATAAATTCACATTTCTATAATTAATATTTATAATATATTTATAATTAATAATAATAATACTAAAACTAATATTAATTTTATATTATAAAAGCTATATATATTCACTTTTTTATTTAAATATTATTATTTTTATATTGAAAATCAATAAATCTATAAAAAAATGTAAATTTATATTTTATATAAAGATTAATTGAAAAAAGTATAAATATGCTAAAGTATAAAAATCAAATTTTAGATTATGATCATTGAAAAAAGGAGAAAAAAAATGAGCCAGAAGATTAAAATTGGAATTGTTGGTTATGGTAATTTAGGAAAAGGTGTTGAACTATCAATTAATCAAAATGAAGATATGGAACTTATAGCTATATTTACAAGAAGAGATCCAGATAGCTTAAACAATCCATTAATGAGAAATATTAAAGATATTGCAGATTATAAAGACAAGATTGATGTAATGATCTTGTGTGGAGGTTCAGCTACAGATTTACCTGAGCAAACTCCTGAGATAGCTAAAATGTTCAATACTGTAGATAGCTTTGATACTCATGCAAATATCCCTATACACTACGATAATGTTGATAAAGTAGGAAAAGAAAAAGGAACATTAAATTTAATATCTAGTGGTTGGGATCCAGGTTTATTCTCAATGCAAAGAATAATAGGAGAATCCATACTTCCAGTGGGAAATACATACACTTTTTGGGGAGAAGGAGTAAGTCAAGGTCATTCTGATGCAATAAGAAGAATTGATGGTGTTTTAGATGGAAAACAATACACAGTTCCAATAGAAAAAGCTTTGGAGAAAGTTAGATCAGGGGAAAATCCAGAATTTACTACAAGAGAAAAACATCTTAGAGTATGTTATGTAGTTGCTAAAGAAGGAGAAGATTTAGAAAGAATTGAAAATGAAATAAAAACAATGCCTAATTACTTTGATGAATATGATACAGAAGTAAATTTCATAACTAAAGAAGAACTAGAAAAAAATCATAGTGGTATGCCTCATGGAGGATATGTTCTAAGAACTGGGCAGTCTGAAACAGGATCTAAACAAAGAATAGAATTTGTTTTAGAACTTGAAAGTAATCCTGAATTTACAGCTAGTGTTCTTGTAGCTTATGCAAGAGCTGTGAAAAAAATGCACAATAATGGTGAAAATGGGTGTATAACTGTTTTTGATGTTCCATTAGGAATGCTTTCACCGAAATCCCCTAGTGAATTAAGAAAAGAAATATTATAAATTTTTATTAAGTATGTGTAAATAGAAAACTTATAAATTATTGTTTAAATAACAACATACATAGTAATAACCTATCACATACTTATTATAATATAAGCTATTTTACTATATACTAATTTTAATTCTAAATTATTTTATCTAAACTATTTTAATTTTATATGCTATTTTACTTTATACCTATTTTATTATATGCATATTATATTATTATTTTATTATAAGTTTATTTTATCATAAGCTTACTTTACTATTTTTTATAAATTATTATACAAATCAAAAATTATATTTAATATTATTAACATATATTAAAACAAGTAATAATGTTATAAATAAAGAATAATGATTTTATTTAAAAACATTATGAAAAAACAATTAACAAAAAATAGGTGATTACATGGTAAAATGGGGCGCTGTAATAATAGGGTTTATATTAGCAGTCATAGTAAAATCTTTAGCTTTAGGTTGGGGATTAGAAACAATTGGACTTTTAATTATTGGTTTTATTGTAGGATACATTGCTAAAGAAGGGGCTTTCGGAGGAATGGTTAATGCTGCAGTAGCAGGATCATTAGGAACTATTATTGCTGCAATATTATTTACAATAATAGGTTTATTTGGAGGATTAGCTGGTTTTGTAGTTTTTGGATTTGCAGGATTAATAGCTGTTATAGTAAATTTAATCTACTATGCAATAATAATGGGAATAACTGGAGCTATCGGTGGATCAGTTGCAGGAGATGGATAGAGATAACAAAAAATAGCTAAAAAATATGAAATATAATATCTAAAAAATGAGGTCCAAGTATAAATAATAAAAAATTAATATAAGCTAATAAGAGTAATATAAATAATAAAAAATATTACCAATATAAATAATAAAAATAACAAGTTTATTCATTTTCTTTTTTATTTTATTTTCTCTTCTTATTTACTTTTTATTATTTTTTATTTTTTATTTGTTTTTATTTTTTCCTGTTTTTAACTTTTATTTTTCTTTTTTCTGCCTTTTCCAATTGATTCTTTTTTTATTTTTTCTTCAATAGCTTTTTTTCTGCTTTCACTAAAATAAAACCCAGTGAATCCACAGAAAGCACCTATAGCTAAAAAAGAGATTAATATTAAAAAAGTAATATTTTCTCCAGTAATAGGACCAAGACGTTGGAAAAATACTGTTGCTAAGAACAAAGGTAAAGTTCCTAATGCCCCTAAAACTATTGCCTGAATTCTATTTTGAGAACCATAACCAATATACAAAAGTCCTGCTGATGAAAATATTAATAATGGATCTAATCCATATTCGACAGATAAAACAACTATAAAAGCAAACAATGCTGCTCCGATAAGAAAAGATTTAAAATTTATATTCCTATATATATCTTCAAGTTCCATTTGCTCACCCACACATAATTAATATTCAAATTTAATTATAATTTAATTATAATTTAATTAGCTTATTCATATTTTAAATAATGGTTTATTAAATAATGATCTAATAAATAAATGATTTAATAAATACTGATTTAATAAATATTAATTTAATATTTATTTATTATAATAATTTCTATTTAATTTTAAGTATTTAAAATAGAAATAATAATCTAAAATAATAATATAAACCTTAAAAAATTAATAATACAAAATAAAAATCTATATTAAAATTTAAAAAAGTCAAATATATGCAAATAGCAAATGGATTTTAAAAATAATATAGAAATAGAAAAAATATAGAAATAGAAAATAATTAAACCATATTAAAATAAAAAAAAGTAATGTAAAATATCTAAAGAAAAAAAGATAAGTAAAATAAAAATAAAGAAAGAAAAAAATAAATGAATTAAAAATACTAAATATTTTAAAGATATTAGTATTAAAAAATTGATTTAGAATAATAAAATATTTAACAAGTATCTCTAATTGTTTATTTTTAACTATGTTTATTTTTATGTAATATTAGTTTAAGTAATTATTTTTTCAATTCCGCCTTCTTTAATAGCAGTTTTAATTTCCCGAGCTACTCTTCTACCCATACTCATTGGTTCACCATAAGTAAGATAACTATAAGAAGACCCATTCATAAATGTGTTAGTTCCCCCATCAGTTCTCGCACTAATTTCAAATACAATTACTTCTAAATCATCATTAACAAGAGTTTGCATACAAAACGGACCATTCATTCCAGGAGATACTAATTTTGAAGCAGATTTCACTAATTTATCCCCAATTTCAAATACTTGTGGAAGAAGGGACTCTCTCATAACTACTGGATGATTACCAGTTATAACATAAGAAGGATCAAGATTAACATCAAGCTGATCTTTAGCTGGCATCCTAACTAAACCATCAATACTTGACTCATAACGACTATCAATACCCATAAGTTCAACTTCATCTTTAAGAGCTGAATAGAAGTAGTGAATACAATAATTACATCCAGTTACATATTCCTCAATGTGAGCATTTTCCACATCTTCATCATCAAGCCAATTTCTTGATTTCATGTTTTCTATTTTTTTATCGAATTCTTCAGGAGAAGAAGCTACAAAATACCCTCGTCCACCACGTGCTCCAGGGAATTTGACCATAACAGTTCTATCAATATCATCTGGACTATTATATTTATAAGGTATTCTTATATCATTTTCAACTAAAAGCTGTCTTTCTAAATCTCTTTCAGCTTCCCATCTTAAAATATCTCTATTTCCAAACATAGGTACATTAAAATCATCTTCAACCCTATCAAGACCTGCATATGCAACAAAAGATCCATGCGGAACAACAATAGAGTTCATATCTCTCAATTTTTGTTGAACATCTTCATTTACAATATCTTTAAATTTATCAACTATAATATATTCATCAGCTACATCAAATCGTCTGTAAGGTATATCACGCCCTTTTTCACAAACAATCGCAGTTTTAAAACCTTCTTCTTTAGCTCCATTCAAGATATGGAGAGAAGTATGACTTCCTAATGTTGCAATTGTTATGTTTTCTTTATCGTACTTGTCTAAGATATCTAAAATTTTTTGTTTTTCTATTTTTCCCATGATTTTTTCTCCTTATAACCACATGCATATTCAATTCAAAAATGATATCATATACCAACCTATTTATACTATTGATACAATCTCAAATAAATATAACCATAGTAATATTATTTTAGGGAGGTTTAAAACCAACCATATATAATTATTAATAATGATAATTCTAGTATTCTATTAGAATTTTATAGTTTATAAGAGTATCGATAAGAACTTGAGAGTATTACAAATAGAGAGATAGATAGCATCATAGAAGTAAAGTAAAACTAGCGAATATTACTCGAGTAATAAGACATATCTAATGTATTAAATCAATAAAATAACAAAATGAACCATTAAAAAAAAGATTATCGAAAATCAAAAAGATTAGCAAAAAACTAAAAAAATAAGTAAAAAGTAATAAAAAATATTTAATATTTAATGATAAATTAATTAATAATTAAAAAATAGTAATAATAATAAAAAAAAAATGAAATTTAAAAAATGAAATAAAGCATAATAATAAAATTATTTTATGCTTTTAATTTATTTATCTCGAAGATAAACATACCAGTATAAAACACCAACAAAAATAGCCCCACCAATTATATTGCCAATTGTAACTGGAACCAGATTATTAACTATAAATTGATACCAAGTAACTTTATCCAAAATAATACCAATAGGAATGAAAAACATGTTTGCAACACTATGTTCAAATCCAAGTGCTGCAAATGCCATTATAGGAAACCAAATACCAAAGATTTTTCCTATAATATCATCAGAAGCAAGCGCTAAGTAAACAGCTAAACAAACTAGCCAATTACAAGCAATACCTCTTAAAAATGCTTGATCCCATGTTATAGATACTATAGCTTTTCCTGAAGCAATAAATTCTGCTCCTCCTAATGATTTAGTCTGAGCAATTGTTAATGCATTTGTCATATAAGGTTCTGCTGTTAAAATTCCTGTAAGATATCCAAAAACATAAGCTACAAAAATAGCACCTATAAAATTAAAAACCCAACTAATAATCCAATTTTTAGTTAAACCAGAAAAGGTAGACTTTCCGGATAATACTCCAACAGTCATATACATAACATTACCTGTGAAAAGTTCAGAACCTGCTATAATAACAAGCATTAATCCAACTGGAAACACAGCTCCAAAGAATAGTTTTATCAACCCTGGTGGAAATCCTGCTGCTGACATGCCTCCCGTGACAATTTCTGCTAACATACCTCCAAAAGCAACGTAAGCACCAGCAAGAAAACTTAAAATAATAATATTGCCTAATGGAGATTTCTCTTTTAGCTCTGCAATACCTTCAATAACTTTAGCAGTATCAACAGGACTTTTGAAAGATGAACTCATAATATCCTCCTTTAGATGAAATAATGTATAAAGTAATTTAATATAGTATTATTTAATCTACTTTATCTTTAAACATACTATCATAAATAATTATACTAGATTTTACTCATAATGGATTTTATACTAAAAATTTTATACTAAAAATATATTTTATATAGATGTATATATCTAAAAATTTTATCTAATTAAAATTTTTAAGTAAATAAAATGTACTAAATAAAATTATAATACATTAAGCATACAATATTTTTAATATTCAAACTTAAAACATAGAAAATAGAAGAATATAACAATTATTTTATAACAATATTTTTTTATATAAAATATAATTCTATATAATGATTAAATAATCGATTAAACACACTTTAAAATTATAAATAAAGAATATAATAAACTAAATCTTAATAAACCAAATTTATAAATAATATTCAAAATAATATAAATAATAATACTATAAAATAAACTATAAAAAGTTAGGTATAAAGACAACCGTAAAAATTTGTATAAAAATATCTATAAAGAATTAGTACAAAAATATCTATATAAAACTAGTATAAAAATACTTAATAAGTATAATTTATACAACCTAATAAACAACCTATAAAAAAAAAAATAAATTTAAAAGATAAATGAATTTAAAAGATAATATGATAATTGGATTAATCTCAGATACACATATTCCAGACAGAGCAGATAAAATTCCTATAACTGTATTAGAAGCCTTTAAAAAAGTTGATCTTATAATACATGCAGGAGACTTAACTTCAATTAGAGTGAAAAAAGAATTAGAAAAAGTTGCTCCAGTATTAGCAGTTCAAGGAAATATGGATAGATATAACAACTTAGAACTCCCTAAAAGCATAAAAAAGAACATTGAAGGAATTCAGATTGGAGTTAAACATGGAGAAGTTTATCCAAAAGGAGATACACAGCAATTATATTACATAGCTAAAGAATTAGATGTTGATGTATTAATAAGTGGGCACACACATCAAGCATCTATAGAAAAAATTGATGAGATACTCCTTTTAAATCCAGGAAGCCCAACTGCACCAAGACTAACTGATCCAACAGTAATGATAATGAAAATTGAAAATGGAGAAATTGATGTAGAAATAAAAAAAATTGGAAAGCCAGTTTGCTCTGCACTAAATTTCGAAAAAAAATAAAAGGATCGATAAAATGGGAAGTAAATGGCAAGTAGAAAAAAAGAAGGATCCATACTATAAAAGAGCAAAAGGAGAAGATTATAGATCTCGTGCCTCTTTTAAATTATTACAATTAGATAAAAAATATAAAATAATTAAAAAAGGCAGTGCTGTTTTAGATTTAGGTGCAACACCTGGTGGTTGGTCACAAATAGCTCTTGAAAAGGTGGGTGAAGAGGGTATAGTATTAGGTGTAGATTTACAAAAAATTAAACCATTTCCTGAAAAAAATTTTCATTTTATAAGAGGAGACTTCACTAAAAAAGAAGTTCAAGAAAAAATGATTGATATTATGGATGGAAAAGCAGACGTAATAATTTCAGATGCATCACCATCACTTAGTGGTATAAAAGATGTAGACCACCTTCGTTCGATTGATTTAGCTAATTCAGTTATTAGTATAGCAGATAATATCCTTGAAAATAATGGAAATATACTTATAAAAGTATTCCAAGGTGAAGAATTTAAAAATTTAATTGAAGAACTTCGAAAAAAGTTCAAAGTTCTAAAAACAACCAAACCTTCTTCTTCACGGAAAAAAAGTTCTGAAATGTATGTAATTGGATTAAAATATAAACGGTGATTAAATTAATTAAAATAATTAAATAAATGATCAAAATGAAATCAAACTAAATAAAAATAATTAAAATAAAAGTAATCAAGATATAAAGATAAAAAATAGCATAACAATCTAATTAAACAATGAAAAGATAAAAAAATAAATGCATATTTTAAACTATCTTAAGATATCCATTACTTGGTTCAAAAATTACTCCCTTATGCTTTAGCTGTTTTATAAATTCCTCTACTTTTTCTTCACTTAAACCATACTGATCAACAAGGTTTGATGTTAAAACATTGATTGGAGCCTGATCACCATATTCTTCTTGAAGTTCCTTAATCTCATCAACAACTCTTTGAAGTTTATCTCTTTCTGATTTAGGAGTTCTACCTTCAACCATATCAACATCAATTTTACCAGTTTCAGGATCATAACCCACTTCTTTTAAACAAGCCATCTGCAATGCAATAGCTCTTTTAGCATCTTCTTCTTCAACAAAGTCTTTAAGCTTAATTTTTGCACTTGCTTCTGCTAAACGAATAATAGCCTCTAATTGTCGAGCTGTTATTGGAACTGGAGCATCTTCATCTATAGCACCACTTCTCATATCAACATAAAAGTCTTCAAGAACTTTATTAGATTCATCAGTAAGTTTTGGAACAATATTCTTTCTAGCATAGGCTATATACTTTCTAAGAAGTTCAGGTTCAATTTCATAAGTAACAGAATCTTCTTGATGTATTTTAAGAATGTGTTGAGCTAACTCCCTATCATTTTCAACATTTGGCTTATCTTCAACAACGAATGTTAAATCAAACCTTGAAAGAATAGGAGATGGTAAATCAATTTGTTCAGCAACTGATTTATATCTATCAAACCTTCCAAATTTAGGATTAGCTGCTGCAAGAACAGAACATCGTGAATTTAAGGTTGCCATTATACCTGCCTTAGCTATACTAATAGTTTGCTGTTCAAGAGCTTCATGAAGTGCAGACCTATCTTCTGACCTCATTTTATCAAGTTCATCAACACAAACATTTCCTTTATCTCCTAAAACAAGAGCCCCAGCTTCAAGAGACCATCCACCTAATTCATCTCTTACAGCTGCAGCAGTTAAACCTGCACCTGTTGTACCTTTGCCACTTGTATAAATACTTCTTGGTGCAAGCTTTGAAACATATTTTAGCATTTGAGACTTACCTATACCCGGATCCCCAACAATTAAAATATGAATGTCTCCTCTCAATCGTGTTTTATCTTCAAGCTCTTTAGCTGCACCACCAAATAATTGAAGAGCAATAGCTTCTTTAACTTGTCTATAACCTTTAATAGACGGAGCAGTAGACCGAATTATCTTTTCATGAATATTTGGATCTTTTGAAAGTTCAATAATCTTTTCTTCATCTTCTTCACTAATTTCAAGCTCTTCAAATTCTTCTTCTTGTGGTTTAATAAAATTAGCATAAATATAATTTTTAAATTTACCACTTCTCTCTTCTCTAAATGTTTTAAGAGTTCCAGTAATAATAACTTTATCACCAGGATTTAAAACATCCACCAAATCATCTTCAAGAATAATTAAAATTTGTTTAGGTTCAGTTCCTCCAGAAAGATTCTCTAATGGCTCCTGAACTCTAGCTGTTTGAGTATCTATATACCTTGATTCTTCTTGTAAAAGCCTAAATGATCTTCCTCCACATTCAGTACAAAGTGAAGGCTCAACAATTGTATTAGTATTAGTTTGTTCAACTTCATGAAGTCTCATACATCCCCTACATTCAAAAACACCAGTTTCAATTCTTGGACGGATTTCATCAGTTTTACGAACTATACCTTCAACAGAAACAAATTTACCAATATATTTACTTAACAAATGTTTAAGCTGAATTAAATTAGTGAGATTTTCTAATCTAATGTTTAAATCCGCATCTTTCATCAATGGATCTATATTTTTTACAGCCTTAGCTGAAGCAAGTAGAACATCATCAGGTTTTTCTATTAAAAGATCAGCTAAATCTGGATCAAACATTTCTAAATCTATATAATCGATTATTAAAGACCTATTATCCGGATACTTCTCTAAAACTTTAAAAACATCATCTTTATATTTTGTAGAAAAAAATTCTTCAAATTTAGTAATTGAAGTTTTTGATTTATCAGTTGAACTCATTATAATTAAATTGATTTTTATCTTAAATAAATATTCAGTTTTTTATTATTTTAAATTTTTATTATTAATAGAATATGTAATAATGATAATAATATTTCAAAAACATATAATACCAAAAGTTATTTAATATATGAAGTGAACAAATTATATAATAGTATTATAAATAATACCATAAAAATATAGACATATTTATTCATAATTAAGATGAAAAAATATGTAAACTAGTTTTTAATAAAAATTTAAGCAAAATTATATTTTTAATTTAACAATATTATATTTTACATCAAGTTTGAGGCAATAGCAATGAAAAAATCACGATTAAATTTGTTTAAATCAACTTCAATGTTAATCTCTGTGTTAGGAGTTTTAATGATAGTTTCTACTATTATTATTGCAGCATATATTGGTTTTAGCATAATATCCTCAGAAATTACCTCTGGAGTTTCATCTGGTTCACAATATGAAGAACTAGCTAGTTTAAAAGCAAATTATACCGAATTAGAATCAAAATTCAATTCAACAAAACAAGTGATATTTGCAGGATCTGACAATACAAAAGAACAAGCATATATAGATGCAGAATTAGAGTTAATAAGAGCAAATTCTGCCATTAGTGATGTTGAGAGTGCATTAAAGGCTGGAAAGTCTTCAAGTGATGTAGATGCTAGGATAAAAATAGCTAAAGAAAAAATGACAATAGCTAATCAAGCTTATAATAATCTATAAACTTTCAAAATTAATTTTTTAAATTTAAAATAGGATTAGTAAAAAAGTAGATTAATAAAAAATTAGTTAAATTATTGTTAGTTAAAAAATTAGTTAAATCATTATTATTAATATTTATAATGGATTATGAAAAATTATATAAAAAATAAAAAATATAATTATAAACAATATTTAAATTGAATAATTATTATTTTTATTTATCAACCAAATAATTAATTTTTATTATAATTTACATAAAATATTTACATTGAATTATATTTAATAAAGTTATACTATATTTAATAGGATTATTAATACAATTATATTTATAATTATATAAATTATTATAAAATAATTATATAAATTCAATGAAATTTTATAGATTTAATACAATAATATATTTTAATACAATTCTAAATAATTTATAATTACTAAATATAAAGAGAGAAGGTATCATGGAAAAATATGAAGATTTATTAAATAGAGCTATAGATCAGCTCCCACCAGAAGTTTTTGAAACAAAAAGATTTAGTGTTCCAAAAGCATATTCTGTTATACAAGGAAATAGAACTTTCATTCAAAATTTTAAAGATATTGCTGAAGCTTTAAATAGAGACCCACAACATTTGTTAAAGTTTTTACTTAGAGAATTAGGTACAGCTGGAAACTTAGAAGGTGGAAGAGCTATATTACAAGGTAAATTCACACATTTCTTAATAAATGAAAGAATAGACGAATATATTGAAAGATTTGTAATGTGCCATGAGTGTAATAGGCCAGATACAAAAATCATAAGAGAAGATAGAATATTTATTCTTAAATGTGCAGCTTGCGGTGCTAAAGCTCCATTGAAAACATTATAAGAATAAAAATAATAATATAACTGAAGAATAACAAGATAAATAAAAAAATAATAATAATGATATAGCTAAAATTAACTATATTTTATTATTTATTAATTTTATATTATAATATTTATATTTTGCATAATTTAAATAATTATACTTTATATTTAATTCTAATTTTTCGTTAATTTAAATTTATTATTCAGATTATAGGTTAATTTGATTAATATGGCTAATTTATAATCATAATTAAAAATATTATAATATAAAATAATTATAAAAGAAAATAATTATAATAATTATAATATTATAACTATATGATAATATTATAATATGATAATTTATATAAAATAATTCTAATAAAATAATTATAATATAATATTATAGTAATTATATGCAAAATAATATGTGTAAACTAATTACATGTAGCTAATTATATTTAAACTAATTATTTTGAAGTTCATAATGAATATTTATTAATAAATATGTACTAATATAGATAATATATATTAATAAATATTTATACTATTTATTAAAAGGTTTTAGTATGTTTTGTCCTGAATGTGGTAATACAGAAAGTCCAATAATCGAAGGAATATGTCAAAACTGTTTTTTAAAAAAAATTTCAATATTAAAAATTCCTGAAAATATTGAAGTTGTTGTTTGTGCTCATTGTAATGCGAAATTTGAAGAAGGAAAATGGAAAGAATCAGAAATTCCAGAAGAAGAGATAATTTACAGGGCTTTAGAAAGATCAGTCAATGTGGATTCTCATATAAGTCATGAAAAATTAGCAATTGAACTTGAAATTATACAAATGAGAGGAACAATAGCTGAATGTTACATTGAAGCTGAAGCTGAAATATTTGGAGAAATTATAAAACAATCCTTTGAAAGTGAAGTTAGATTATTAAGAAATGTTTGTCCCAATTGTAGTAAACAACAATCAGGATATTATGAATCAGTTGTTCAATTTAGAGCTGATGATCGTGAATTAACACAAGATGAAATGGATAAAACTGACAAAATTGTTGATAAAACTTTAAATAATAGATTTTATAAAGATAAATTAGCATATTTAGTTCAAAAAACAAAATTAAAGGAAGGATATGATTATTACATTGGTTCCTATAAATCTGGAAAGAAAATAGCTGATGCCATAAAAGAAGAGTTTGGAGGGATAATAAACGAGTCTCCAAGACTTATTAGTCAAGATAAATCAACAGGAAAAGGTTTATATAGAATATGGATTTTAATTCGTCTTCCTAAATTTAAAAAAGGAGATTTTGTAAAATATAATGATAAATATTGGGAAATTATGAATATTGATGGTAAAAGAATTCTTATTCAAGATTTAGATACGTTTGAGAGAATACCTTTACAATGGAAAGAGTATGAAAATATTGAATATATTAAAGAAGAGAAAAATATTCAGACAACTACATTAATATCAAAATCCCCTTTAAACATGCAAATTTTAGATCCAGATGATTATACTGTGGTTGATATCCCTATAATCAATGGATATTTTAATGAATTTAATATTGGAGATGAAATAAATGTTATAAAAATTGAAAATCAGTTATATATTCTCCAAACTGAAAAATAATATTAATTATACAATAAATACAAATATTCATATATATAATATACTAATATTCATATATCTTATTTTTATATAATATTTATATAATTAATTATTATGATTTTATAAACTTATAATAATAATTTATACAATTATAATTATAGATTAAAAATAGCATATATAAAAATAGTATAGATAAAAAATTTAGTTATAAAAATAAATGATTATAACCAACAGTCTGAAAATAATTTAACTTTAAATTTAACTTTATACAAAATTAAAAGCAATTAAAATAAGCAAAGTTAACAAGTGATTAAATGGATATTAATGGAAAAATAGGCCTAATAAAAAAAGGAACACTAGAAATAATTAATCTTGAAGAGTTAAAAGAAAAACTTGAGAAAAGCCATCCAATTGCATATACTGGTTATGAACCTTCTGGAAAAATCCATTTAGGCCATGCTATTACTGTAATGAAATTAAAACAATTACAAGAATTAGGATTTAAAATAAAAATCCTTTTAGCAGACTATCATGCATACTTAAATGGAAAAGGCACTATTGAAGAAATAGAAAAAACAGCTAAATATAATGAAAAATGTTTTAAAGCATTGGGATTAAGTGAAAATACTGAATTTGTTTTAGGTTCAAGTTTCCAAACAAAGCCAGAATATACTGATAAAATTTATAATTTAGCTACAATTACAACATTAGTGAGAGCAAAAAGAAGTATGGATAAAGTAAGTAGAAGTAGTGAAAATCCAAAAGTTGCAGATGCTATGTATCCATTAATGCAAATAGCTGATATGGTTGCTTTAAATGTTGATGTTGCATTAGGTGGAATGGAACAAAGAAAAATACAAATGTTAGCTAGAGAAAATCTTCCAAAAATAAATAAAACTCCTCCAGTATGTATACACACACCTCTTCTCCATGGTTTAGATGGCGATGAAAAAATGTCAAGTAGTAAAGGTAATTTCATAGCTATTGATGATAGTGAATCAGAAATAAGGAAAAAAATAAATAAAAGCTTCTGTCCAATGAAAGAAATTGAAGGAAATCCAATCATCGAACTGGCTACACACTTTATTTTTACAAATCAAAATAAAATAATTATTGAAAGGCCTGAAAAGTTTGGTGGAAATTTAAAGTTGACAGAAAAAGAATTAGTTGATATATATGCCGCTGGTGAACTTCATCCTATGGATTTAAAAAATGCTGTTAGTTCATTCTTAATAAGTTATTTAGCTAGTGTTCGAGAATACATGGAAAATAATTGAAGTTTTCTTTAATTATTTTAATAGAAAAAATTTTTTATAGTAAGAAAATCTGTTAAGAATCTTATTTTATAAAAATTTTATAAATAGTATTATAATAAATATAAATTCATGCTAAAATAAAAATATATTAAAAATATAGTTATATTAAAAAATAAAATTATATTTAAAAAAATAAAATTATTAACTTAAAAATACATAAGGGATTATTATGGATTATGAAATGAGATTACCAAATGGTGTTGGAGAACAAGTGCTTGCACATACAGTTGAAAAATTTGAAGTAAAACTAAAGCACACAGATTATGGGCCTGTATTAGTTGGAACAGCTGATGAACTAGAAAATGCAAGAGATTTTATTGTAAAATCAATTAATGAAAGATTAAATGAATTATCTAATAAAAAAGATGATAATGAAACTGAAAAATAATAACGAATTAAAATAATTCTTAATAAGTGGTTCTAATCTTTTATTAATTAAAATTAGTATAATAATATCAAATATATTCTAATTATATTCTAATAATACTTGATATATATTCTAATAATAGTAAATATAATAGTTTTAAAGATTTAATCAATCCCACTAACACAAATCCCAAGAAAAGGAGCAATTAACTTTCTAATATCTGATTGAACTTTATTAGGACCATTATTTGCATTTATAATTCTGAAATTATCATTATCATTAGCTAAATCTAAATATTTATTTTTAACATTAGATAAAAAATACTTTTTTTCAAATTCATCTTCACCAGAACATCTCTCAATAGCTAAATTAACATTTATATCTAAGAGAAGAACTAAATCTGGTCTTTTTGCATATTTATTTATTTCATAAATCCAATCTGATGGTTCTTGATATGCTAAACTTGAATAAAAAGACCTATCACTAATTATAACTTTATTACAATATTCTTCATTAGCTATCTTATCCATTAATAAGATACGATCAGCTGCAAACAACAAACCAAGAGTTTTTTGAATATTTTCTTTTGTAGCATTTGGTTTCCTTAGCATTTCTCTAATTAATTTCCCAATATCAGAATCGGTAGGCTCAACAATTGATTCTACTTCAATTCCAGAATCTTCTAACCATTTTTTAAGAGCATTAATTTGGGTAGTTTTTCCAGCTCCATCAATACCTTCTAAAACTATATACATAAAGATAGATTATGTCTTTAAGTTTATATATATTTATATATTTAATTATAATTCTGTATTTAATTATAGAATCATAAATGATTAGAACTTTTTAAGAATTTCGCCATAAACTTCTTTCATTTTACCTTCTGAATTTTCATAAATTCTTTTTAAAATAAATTCAGGAGTACTCCTAGCTAAACAATTCATTTTAGGAGTTCTATCAACTATCAAATTATAATTTTCATCAAGCCCTTTAGCTTCTATACCATCAACTCTAACATCTGCATAAGTCATCAATTCTTTAGCCATATGAGTTACTATTATTGCATAAGAGTTAGAATCTTTGATCATCTCTATAAAACTTGAAATAATTTTAACAGCAGCTTCCAATTCAGTTATTCCCTCAAGTTCATCAAGAAGAACTAATTTTTCACTATCAGTAGTTACAATTGGCATAAAAACATTTAAAAATGATTCAAATGCACCTGCATCTAAAGATCTCTTTTTTGAAAAGTGATAAATTTCATCAAGCAATTTAACTTCTGCATTTTTTGCACATACTGGAAGACCCATTTGAGCCATAATAGAAATTTGGGCAATAGTTTCAAGTAAAGTAGTTTTTCCACCACTATTAGCTCCTGTAAGAAGAGCTACATTATCATTATCTCCTAAATTATAATCAATTCTTTGAATATAATCTCCATTTTCAAGACCTAGCTCTAGATGTAAAGCTTCTTCAAGTTTAAAATCATTCCCTAATGTAGCAGGCATCAAATCATACTCATAAGCAAAACTGCCCAATGTAAACTCATAATCAAATTCTAAAGTTTCCTTGACTTCCTCTATTGCTTGATTCTTTATACTAGCTAAATAATTAGCTGCAGTAATTTTTTTATCAAACAAGTCATTTTCTTTTTCTGAATTTTGCATAAGTTTTATCCTTTCTAACTCATTTTCATCAAGCTCAAGAGGATATTGTCTTAAAAAAGGATCAAAATCAATGCCAGTTTCTGTTTTAATATTTTGTTTACCTTTAGTTATAATATCATCAAATATTTTCTCAATTTTAGGAGGCATTGCATTATTTAAAAGATCTAATACTTCATCACCCTCAAGATCAATTTCTTTAATTGAAAGTCTAAGTTCTTCATCTAGTATAGCTTTAACAGAATTTACAACTTTATCAATATCAACATCTCTTTTTTTAAGAGAGTTAACTTCATCCAAAATAGGACTTATATCTTCAAGAATTGTCTTTTCATTAAGAATTTTTCTAATTTCACTTACCCTATTAAAAAGATCTATATTTTTATTAAAATAATCAAGGATTAATTCTGGAACAATTTCATGTTCAGGAGCTTCTTTACTAATCATGATTGAATTGTTCATTTCATTAACTTCAATAAAACCTTCGCTATATACATAAAATATTAGTTCATAGCTACGGATCTCTTCTTCAAGCATAGATGATGAAGAAGCATTAATTATTGGATAATATTGATTAAACCCTAAATCCATTAAATAATCATTATCTTCATCACTTTCCACAAGAATAGCTTTACTTGGATCATAATCTGGTCGAACTTCTTTTGGAATATCCAAATTCTTCATTAATCCTCTAAGTTTTATAATAGGTAATTTTGAAACTTTTTCTTTTGCATTCATTACAAAATCAACATTATTTTCAATCAAAGATTTATCTTTAGAAGGAGATAATAAGAGAATTCTATTTTCTGAATATTTAGTGTTAGAATAAGATATAATCTTTTGAATTATTTCTTCATATAATTGAACTGCACGTTCACTTTTTAAAAATTCTTGTGTAGGATTTCCAAGTAATTGATTCATTATTTCAATTGCCTTTCTTTGACTTATACCTTCAATATTTATTAGACTTTCTAAATCAAGACTTTTTACAATTTTTTGTAATTCTTCCTCCCCTCCAACTGATTTATATATTTTTTCAGCTAATTTATCCCCAACACCATTGACATTATGCAAATCCGCTTTTTGAACTCCATTTTTATAGCTGTTTTTACGACTGTTTTCACTCATTTAAATCCCCATAAATCCTTTTTAAAATAATTAAGAACTATAAAAATTATAAAATAATATAAAATAACATGAAATACTGCAAAATGTTATAGAATATTAAAATTATAAAAAATATAATTGATTAAATCTTTTTATACTTTGATAAATTTATATAATTAAGTTTAACCTATAGCATTTGAAAAGTAATATTTTTATAAAACTTCAATTTTATAAAACTTTAATATTTTTATAAAAATTTAATATATTTATGAAATTTCAATATAAACAATAATATTATAATTAAAATACTAAAAACTAAAAAATTTTTACTAAAAACAATATTAATAAAAATTGTAATATTAGTAAAAATAGTAAAAATCAGCTGAAAAGAATTGACTAAAAGAATTAAATAAAAAGAATTAGCTGAAAAGAATTAGCTGAAAAGAATTAGCTAAAAAATAGCTAAAAAGAATTAAATAAAAGATAAAAAATTTAGAAATAAATTAATAAAAATATAATAAATTTAATTATAATTTTAAGTTTAGTAGATAATCTTTAGATTTCCATCGAGCATCAATTGAAAAATTATTAATACCAAATGAAACTAAGCGGGGAATTTGATCCTCCAAAGAAGTCTCACGACTATTTAAAATTAAGTTTCCACCCTCAACACTTTTGATAGGATAAAAATTATTCTTAAGATCATCCAAATAAAAATTAATATCATTAATACTTTTATCTTTAATAAAATTAAATTTAGGATTATTATTACAAATACTATTTATATAACTATAATGTTTTTTATCTATAAATGGTTTTCTAGTTATCAAAGTTTCTATATTACCCTTAACAAGAACTTCAGGAACAGGATTTTTAACTTCATAATTATCCATCAAAGTTTTTAAATCATTGATAGATAATTCAGGAGAAAAAGTCAATAAATCAAAATCTTTAAGATTTGAGGCAGAAATAGAATTAAAAACATTTAATGCATAGGAACCATAAATATTAACACTATAATTATCTTTTAAATAACTATTCATACCCAATAAGCTTGTCATAATATTTAGTTTTATGTTTAATTTTTTTAATATTCCAACTATTTTAATTAATCCTTCTTTAGTGTCTTTATGAGCTATATCTGGCCATTTCCATACAAGTTCATATTTTTGATTGTTTGAAATATTTAATGCTTCCTTTAAAAACATTATATAGTAACTAACATCGATAGGTTTTGATTCTAAAAAATCATTTTCAACTGGTACTTCTAAATATAATCGGTTGAAATTTGTTTCCCCATAATCATTGTTTGAAATATTTCTAAGGATCTCAAGATCATTGATATATGCAGATACTGAATATTTAGAAGTTTTATTATTAGAACTTTCATTAATAATATTAAAACTCTCATTAACAACCTTATTATTATCAAGATGATGATTAATCTTATTAATAATGTTACTATCAATATTGCTATTATTTATATTATTATAATTACTTATATCACTTTTATTACCAATATTATTATTACTATTAATATTACTATTATTGATACTATTACTGATATTAATCTCATTACTACCACTATTATTAATATTAGAAATACTTATAAAATTCTTTTTAAAATCTTTTAACCTATTTTTTGAAATATTCAGATCATTATCATCAGGAATATAACTATTTAAAATAAGAATCTCTAACTTATTAAAAAAATCTCTTCTAAACTCATTGATTTTACTTAATGGAGTAAATAAATTTCCAGAATAAAATATATCTATATTATCAATATAAAAAGGAAGGTCACCTATCTTTAAAAGCTGTTTTTTAAGTTGATTAGTAGTAATAGGTTTATTCCTAGCAAGTTCCCAAGAATCATCACTTCTATCAATAAAATTTAGCTTTTTACCATTACCTAAAATAACATTAGCTTCTAACACAGGAAAATATAAAGTATCTGAATTTTGAGAATCTATAGAGAATTTAATAGACACAATAGATTTTTTAAAGCTTTTTTTATCATTATTATGAAGCATATTTTTAGTTAAATCATTGAGCTTTTTTCTTTTAGTTAAATAAATATTATCTCCTTGTTTAAAAGAAACATTAACATTATTATTTTCTTTTACAAGTTTAACTAAAAGATATTTCTGATTATTTTTTTTATTAACATCTAAAACAGGATTATTAGAAATTTCAAACCCATAATCACCATCAAAAGATTCTATTAAAATTCCATCTCCTCTTTCGGGAATATTGATCAAGCCTTTTTTTAATGAAATAGAAATCTCATTTGATCTGGAATTAAAATTAGAAACATTACCAACAAAAAGACCAACATGACCTGGTTTTCTTCTATTGATTAATTTTTGATTGTTTTTAGTTAAAATATGTCCGGAAGTAAAGCCTCTGTTAAAAACCAACTCTAAGTTTTCTTTAGAATTATAATATTTTTTATCCTTAAAAGAATCATGATATCTATGACTTGAATGATTTCTATAGTTTTTATAATTTTTACTAATATTACTACTATTATTACTTTTATTAGTATTATTTTTATTAATATTTTTATTTTTATTATTAAAATTTAATTTCCCTTTTAATTGATTTAGAGCCTGCCTATATTGACTAATAACAACAGCAATATATTCTTTACTCCTCATTCTACCTTCAATTTTTAAACTATCTACTCCTAAATCAATCAATTTTGGAAGGTGGTCAAAAAGGGATAAATCTTTGGGAGAAATTAAGTATTCCCCATTATGTTGATTAGAATTAACTTTTAAATTGTTAGTTTTAGTATTGGTTTTGCTGTTAATTTTACTGTTAGTCCTACTGTTAGTTTTAATATTAGTTTTACTATTAATTTTACTCAGAATATTAATTTTATTATATTCAACATCATCAATAGAAATTTGATATTTTTGGCGACATGGTTGTGCACAAGTTCCTCTATTCCCACTTCTATTTCCAATTAAGGAAGATAATAAACATCTGCCAGAATAAGAATAACATAAAGCACCATGAACAAAGATTTCAATTTCTATACCAACTGAATGAGCAAAATCAACCATTTCTTTGACTTCATTATAAGTTAACTCTCTTGGAAGGACAATACGGCTTATACCTTGCTCTTTAGCCCATTTGATACCTTCAATATTATGGATATTCATCTGAGTAGAAGCATGAATATTCAAATTAGGACAAATATATTTAACAACCTTTAAAAGTCCTATATCTTGAACTAATATTCCATCTATACCACATTTATATAACTTAAAAACATAATCTGCAACTTCAAATAATTCATTATCCTTAATTAAAGTATTTACAGTAACATAAACCTTAACATTGTGAAGATGTGCAAATTTAACTGCACTTTCAATCTCAGATAAAGAAAAATTTTTTGCATATTTTCTAGCACCAAATTTTTTGCCAGATAAATATATAGAACTTGCTCCTGAAAAAATAGCCAATTTTAAATGATCTATTGAACCAACAGGAGCTAATAATTCTGGTAAACTCATTTAAACACCTAAATAATAGTATCAATAATAGTAATAGTAGTAATAGTAGTAATAGTAATAATAATAGTATTAATAATAGTAATGGTAATAATAACAATAACATTTTTAGAAATAAAAATAATTTATACATAATTTAAATTTTGCCTGTATACTAACTCTCATGGATCATAGGTAGCTTAACCTTCCCTCCCCGAGTAACCCTCGAAACAGGCAGCCTATCCAATGCTGGGTTTCTCCTAATCATCGACAGCTATCGCTTTCCTCTTTAGAAGGACCGTAGGCATCAGTCAAAAAGATACGGCAAATAAATATATATTTTCCATATTATATATATCTTTGTATAAATAAAAATAATGAATAATAGAGATAGTAAATATAATAAAATCAGCATTAAAGATAAAAAAACAAATAAAATAAAAATATTAAAAAGATAAACAAAATAAAACCAAAAACAAATAAAATATTAAATATAGAAAAATATTAAATATAGATAAAATAGTAAAAACCAATATAATAAACAAAAGAATAGTAATTATAAAAAAGGGTTTGGCAGCAAAATGAAATTCCCATAGAAATCTCCATAGTACACAAACAAAACACGAACAGACTTAACTACCGGGATCGAAACGAGACCGGGTATCACCCCAACGCTATGACCGCCAAAACCCAAAACAAGAATAAAAAAAAAACGATCAACAAATAACAATAATAACAACATTCAATTAAAAATATACACAATAGAATATTAAAGTAAATATAAACATATAATAATTAAACATATAAATAATTTCATGAAACAACTAATAACATAAATAATTTTAGTAATTATAAAAAAGGGTTTGGCAGCAAAATGAAATTCCCATAGAAATCTCCATAGTACACAAACAAAACACGAACAGACTTAACTACCGGGATCGAAACGAGACCGGGTATCACCCCAACGCTATGACCGCCAAAACCCAAAACATAAATAAAAAAAAACGAACAACCAACAAAAAAAAAATAACAACAAAA
>NPIE01000555.1_pt3 | contig 116998 bp, 119 predicted proteins | sample 8637661 | NCBI WGS metagenome assembly NPIE01 (sample SAMN07420842, study PRJNA396082) | bioreactor metagenome | isolation source: sample BA12 brine-fed electro-methanogenic bioreactor BA | place: Japan: Kochi | collected 2016-12-09
GGGTTCAAATCCCAGCGCCCCGACTTCAACATCAACCGCCACTAACCATGGCGGTTTTTTATCTCATAATCTTCTCGATGGAGGATGATCATGGCGAAAACGATCCGTATCGGTTTCTTGGGCTCAGGGGGTATCGCTCAGGCCCACGCTTACGCTCTGGAAGCTCTCAAATATTATTATGATGATGCCCCGGAGATTGTTAAAGCCCTCGTCGCCTCACCCACTCCCGAGAGTCGTGAAAACTTCGCTGCTCGTTTCCACTTTGAGGAAGCCATTCCACCGGAGGCCGTCTGGGAACGGTATGATTTGGACGCCCTGTACATTCTCGGCCCCAACCCCACCCACACACCCCAACTTCTAAGCGCTGTGAAAACACCCTCCGTACAACGCATATACGTAGAAAAACCCATCGGCGCATCCCTTGAAGACTTGCGAAATTTGGAAGCCCTTGAAAAATCTGACCACGGCAAAGGCATTATGATGGGGTTTCAATTCCTGCAGAAATCCCCGATCAGGAAGGCTTTATTCCATTGGAAAAATGATGACTTTGGTGATCTGATCCATTTCCGGGCAGAATACCTTCACAGCAGCTACCTTGAACCCGCCTACCGCCAGAAACACCCCGACCGCCTGCAGCCCATCCCCCTCAACGGCGCTGCTGTGGACTTGGGATCTCATATCCTCAGCCTGCTGACGGCCTTTCTGGGGGATTCCTTGGTGGTAAAATCCGCTGCAACCAGCGGGAACTTCAAAGACGTTCCCCAGGATACTGACCTGTGTACCATTGCCCTTCTTGAGGAAACCAACTCCGGTGCAATCGGCACCATGACCGCCAGCCGGGTTTCCACCGGTACGGGCGATCAACTTTCACTGGAACTTCGGGGGAAAAATGGAGCTTTGATTTTTGACACATCTCAGCCGGATGTCTATCAAAGTTATCATCTCGATCAGGGCTGGTGTAGCCATGAAGTGTACAGCGATTATCTACCAACCTCGAATTTCCCCTCGGATTACCTCCCCTCAGGTTGGCTGCGCGCCATGGTGCATAACCATTACCTGTTCCTTGGCAGTAATCGGGGAATCAGCTTTATACCCGACCTGGCGCACGGTATTCAGGTTCAACGATTACTTCAGCAGATCGCAGATTTCATTCAGTAAAGGATCATCCGGTTGTTTTCTTTGCACGACGGATGAGCTTCACCAAACCTTCGCCATCATACAAAACGATGGGTTTGCCATCCGCCCAATCCACAGCTTGTTTCGTAATCCCCCCGGTTGTGATCAAATAAGCGCGTTGCGCGCCTTCATGGAGCATGGTACCAAATAAATCCCTGACAATCGGTTCACCGACGGATCCGCTGTAGCGTTTGCACTGCACGACCCATTTCTCCCCGCGGTCACTGATGACACGGATATCCACGCCATGATCGGAGGAAACGCCCACATTTTCGACATCATGACCATAGGCTGTGAACAGCTTGGCCACCAAGGCTTCAAACTGTTCGGGGGACATTGCTAATAAGTCCTCAATGGTTTGGGCGTCCCTTAATCGTATTTGTCTTTGGCGTATCCGATAAAAAAGGTCGCCTAGTGTCATTCCCCCTGTGATTGAGCCCAACAAGGCAAATAATGCATAGTTAAGCGTGCTATCCATAAAGAGGATGGGCTTATTCCCATGCCATATGAGAAAAACAAGAAAAAAGGCCCAGATGAACCATCCAGTAAAAATCCTTCTCGCTGCCAGGATGACCTTTTCCTTAAATACCCCATTCCTAACAAACAAAACTCTCACCCCGAATAATATCAACAGAGGCCAAAAGGCATATAATATTGAAAATATGGCAGTTAATGCATCCATGAAGCGATCATACTCCAGATTTAAATTAAAATAAGGCACCATCTAAACGACAGTCCCTGACCCCTCACGATTATACCATGTGGAAAATGCGATTCTTTTGAAAACCTGAGAATTATTGGCAGGAAACTTGCACGTTATTCCTATGAGTTACCCTGCAGCATGCTAAAATGGTGTCAGAGGGAACTTCCACAGTCCTGTTTGCGTCTTAAGGATCAACTGATGTCATTATTTACGAATGGATGGATAAAATGAAAAAATTCACCTTGTTTTCTCTTCTCTTGCTGGCAATCCTCGTTTCTGGCTGTAATTTTCCTGGTTATGAGGGTTTTGGCCCAGAAGAATCAGATGATTCGATGGCCACCGAAATCGCCAAAATCCTTACAGGAACCCCGGGGGAAGTGGTTGTCCCGCCGACATCTGAAGGCGAGGACGTGCAACCGACCAACACATTGGTCAGTGAAATCACTGAAACTGAGATCAGCGATACAGCTACGCCGGAAGCAGCAACCGCCACACCCACGCCAACAGCCACCATCACCCTCACTGCGACCCTGTCAGATACAGACCCAGCCCTAACCCTGGGTGAGCCGGATTGGGTGGACACAATGGATGATGGCGACAATTGGCCGACGGGTTATAACGAATACACCAGCATTGATTTCGATGATGGTTATTTAAAGTTATCAGCCGAGACGGCCATTGACGGTTGGCGCCTTTCCTGGCCTTTCCTGGATGATTTCTATATGGAAGTCAAACTCCAATCGCCCAATTGCGAGGGCAATGATCACTTTGGGCTGATATTTCGAGTGCCCGTGATCCACGACGCCAATAAGGGTTATCTCTTTGGCATCACCTGCGATGGGAAGTATGGTCTGCGTTTATGGAACGAACCCAACATGGCCTTTCCAATTAATTGGACTTCCAGCGATGCGATCAACACTGGAAAGAACGTCCAAAATACAATCGGCGTTATGGCCAGAGACGACACGCTGACATTGTACATCAACGGCCAGAAAGTGGACGAGGTCACCAACGATGTCTTCCTTGAAGGCGGATTTGGCATTTTCGTGGGCGGAACCAACGCCGCAGATCCAAGTGTCTGGGTGGATCAGATCCGGTATTGGGAAAATCCATAAAACCAATCCTACATCATTGACAATATACACAAACAGCGGTCACAACATGACCGCTGTTCTTATAATTCGTCATATGGAAAATTTTATATCAAACCTAATTGTTCCCCAACTTTTTTGAAGGTTTTTAAAACCTGATCAAGCTGTTCGTCCGAATGGGTGGCCATATAACTGGTTCGCAGAAGCTGCCGCCCAGGAGAAACCGCGGGAGAAATCACCGGATTAACAAAGACCCCATTTTCAAAGAGCAATTTCCAGGTCATAAAAGTCAGCTCATCATCGCCGATGATGATGGGTACAACAGGCGTTTCCGAAGTGCCAGTGTCAAATCCTAACTTTTGATATTCCTCACGCATGTATTTCCCAATTTCATTGACACGTTGGATCCGATCTGGTTCCTCGCGCATCACTTGCAAAGCTGCCCTAGCTGCTGCTGCGTTAGCGGCAGGTATGCTGGCACTGAAGATCAGACTGCGTGCGTGATGCTTGATGTAATCCACAACGTCAGCCTCACCGGCAATAAAACCACCGAGGGATGCAAAGGACTTGCTGAAGGTGGACATAATCAAATCCACATCATCTGTCATGCCAAATTGGGCCGCTGTCCCCCTTCCACCGCCCAACACGCCCATCGCATGGGCATCATCCACCATCAAGCGGACGCCATATTCCTTGCACATCGGCACCAATTCAGGCAGAGGAGCGATATCACCTTCCATGCTGAACAAACCGTCCACAACCAGAAGTTTCCCCTTGTCATCTGGCAGACTTTCCAGCACGCGTTTTAGATGCTCCATGTCATTATGTCGGAAGCGCTCGATTTTTCCACCGCTCAGGAAAGCCCCATCCACAATGCTGGCGTGATCTTCCTTATCGAGGATGACAATATCACCCCGCCCCACGACAGCGCTGATCGTCCCCAAATTGACCTGCATGCCGGTGGAGAACACCAGAGCAGAATCCTTTCCTACCCAATCCGCAATTTCTTCCTCTAATTGTTCATGGAGAGACATGTTGCCGTTGAGAAAACGGGAACCCGTGCAGCTTGTGCCGTAGCGTTCAATGGCATCCAGCGCAGCCTCACGCACCTTGGGGTGTGTGGTCAGACCCAAATAATTGTTGGATCCGCACATGATCACTCGGCGGCCATCATAAAGGACTTCTGTCCCCTCATTTTCATCCAAAGGAATGAAATAGGGATAGATTCCCGACTCCCTTGCCTCTTTCACTGTTGAGTATTGAAAACACTTTGAGAAAATATCCATAATTGCATCCTTTAATTAATGTTCATGATCTTTTGTGATTATACTGGAAGTCACAGTCCCCCCCTTTAACAAAAAGTAAATAATCTCACTACTTGTATTAACCCACTTCTCTGATTCAAGTTGCGCTTGACAAATGAAGACTTTATAATAAGAAACATCAGGTTTTGACACATGAGGAGAATCCCATGAAAAAAGTATTTGCCATCATCATTTTATTAACCCTGTCCCTTTTCATCTCGGGCTGCAATCTTCCTGGCCAAAGCGAACCCACCGTGGATATCATCGCCACCCAGGTAGCGAAAATGTTGACCGAATCCGCTGAGGAAGAGCAGCAGATCACCCCGACTTTATCGCCCACTCTGACCGCCACCGAGATGATGAATGAGTCCACCGCAACACCAACTTTAACAGTCACCTTGACTCCCACAGCCACCCAGTCTCAGTCCGACCCCGCAGCACAACTGGGGTCCCCCGCCTGGACACAGGATTTTAGCGGCAGTTCCAGCGCTTGGGATTTTGATTACGATCAAGCCACATTTGAAACAAAAGATGGTTATTTGACAATAACAGCGAAAGCTAACCCCAACTGGCACAGCTGGTATGTCTCCAGCCCTAAATTAAAGAATGCTTATGTTGAAGCGACCATTCAAATGTCCAATTGTTCCGGGCGGGATCGCTTTGGCCTAGCTGTTCGAGGAAGTTCTGATGGGCAGCAGTTCTACTTCATGGAAATAACATGCGATGGTCAATGGGGCTTCTACCGCATGGATGAAGATGTTACCATCAACGAAATTAAAGGCTATCAACCTGCTGAACAACTAAAAAATGGTACAGATAAACCTCACCGGGTGGGCATTTGGATGGAAGGATCCAGTTTTACTTTCTTCATTGATGGTGAACAAGTTGGCACCGCAACGGACAACACCCTAACCAATGAAGGATATACGGGATTCATGATCGCCTTTTCTAATACGCCAGGCTATACAGTAAAAGTGGATCAATTAAGATATTGGGCTGTGCCTTAAGCTGTCCATTAAATTACATGGCTAATTTAACTGTAGTGTTTTGCCGCGCCCCCAGTAAGGCAAAGAGCCAAGATTTCGCAAAAAGATGCATTATCAATAAGAAATGTTTGAGGGTCCATGAAGATCATTCAATTTACACCAGATGACCGACAAAGCCGGCGAGCTTTTATTGACTTCCCCTTTAAACTATACGAAAATATCCCTCAGTGGGTCCCACATTTCCGCTCAGACATGCGAAAAATCTTCAAACCTAATTATGCTTTTTATAATTATGGAGACGCTGGCTTCTTCCTTGCTCAGGGCGAAAACGGGGAAACCTTGGGAAGGCTTGCTGTCGCCAACAACCATCGCTACAATGACTTTCACAAAACCAAGACCGCTTTCTTTTATTATTTCGAAACGGTTGATGACCAAGCTGTCGCGGAAGGGTTATTTATCCAAGGATTCCATTGGGCGGAAAACCAAGGATTGAACCATATGCTAGGGCCAAAGGGCTTCATTGTTTTGGATGGTTTTGGCATGTTGGTTAAAGGGTTCGAACACCAACCCGCCTTCAGCCAGCCATATAATCCATCCTACTATCCCCAAAGGATAGAGGCGTTGGGTTTTACCAAAGTCAAGGATATATTCACAGGTCGAATCAGCAGAGAGACAGGTATTCCCGAGAAATTCGCTAAAGTAGCACGTCTTGTGGAGGAACGAATAGGTTTTACAGCCCTAGACATCACCACGAAGGCAGAACTGCGTGAGGTCATTGACGACTTTAAAAAGCTGTATAACGACTCGCTGGCAGAGCCTGCAGGAAATCCACCACTGACGGATGAGGATATGAACACCATGGTCTCTCAATTGTTGTGGATTGCTGATCCACGGCTGGTGAAACTCATCTATAAAGACGATCAACCCGTGGGTTGGATTCTGGGCTATCCAGATATCGGCAATGCCCTGCAAAAAACCAAGGGTAGACTCTTTCCATTTGGATGGCTGCGAGTTTTGATTGAGAGCAAACAAACTAATTGGATTGATCTGAACGGTATAGGGATTGTCGAAGACTATCAACGCTTAGGTGGTACGGCCATTCTTTACAATGAAATCTATAAAAGCGTCAAAGATGTCGATCAATATAACTACGCAGAGCTGCTGCAAATGCGGGAGGAGAACATCAACATCCTGCTCGAAGCCTCAAACCTCGACATTGACTTCCACAAAACTCATCGTCTCTACGAGAAATATTTATGACGCCTTTTTCTTCCCTCTAACTTAACCTCATCTGCCCCACAGACTACCTAACACCTTATACCTAACACCTTATACCTTATACCTAATACCTAATACCTAATTCCAATTCACCATTCACCATTTTCCCCTTGTCAATTTCCCTATTCTCTATTATCATACTGGTATGACCACTTACCAGTCCGAAACAAAAGATAATATATCCTGGCAGCCCGTTCAAAAACCCGCCGAAATCGCTGAATCCCGGCTGATTGAAGCCATCCTGGACGGTACCTTTCCGATCAACAGTCACCTCCCTGGCGAGCGCGAGCTCTCCGACTCACTGGGCGTCACTCGCCCTACCCTGCGAGAAGCCCTGCAGCGGCTGGCGAGGGACGGCTGGGTGGATATCCATCAAGGCAAGCCCACCCGTGTCAGGGATTATTGGAGGGAGGGAAAGTTAGGCGTGCTCAATACGCTTTCCGAACACCCCGATCACCTGCCAGAAGATTTCATCCCCAACCTCTTACAAGTTCGTTTGGCAATGGCGCCCATGTACACCGCGTCCGCGGTTTCCAACGCATCGGACAAAGTCATCCGGATTTTAGATCGCCGGCATGAATTGGATGAATCACCCAAAGCGTTCACACATTTTGACTGGACGCTGCAGCACGAACTGGCACTCCTCAGTGAAAATCCAGTATTCATCATGATCCTTAACGGATTTGAGCAATTGTTTCTAAATCTAGCGCCTTTTTATTTTTCAATACCGGCGGCCCGTCAGCATTCACAGCAATACTATGCTGACCTGTCGGAAGCAGCCAAAAATGAGGATGTCTATCGAGCAAGAATACTCACCGAGGACATCATGCGAGAGAGCCTGAGTTTTTGGCAGCAAACCAAACTACTCTAATAAAACCAAATGGAGGAAGCCATGAAACGTATCCAAGGCTGGGGAAATGTGGAAACCGATTATCCGGTTCCTGAACCCGCCAAAGAATATTTAGAAAATGTCGTGGGCAAACCCACCGCCACAAAAAACATCACCCTGGAAGAATTACTCAAGAAAGTCCCCCCATCCAGACTCCCCGATCATCCTTTGATCACAACTGACCCCGAAGAGCGTGCGAGTCACGCGCGGGGTCAGTCGCTTAATGATTGGATTGATATGCTGGATGGCTTGATCGATTCATTCCCGGATGGCGTCACCTACCCGACCACCGAGGAAGAAGTCCGGGGCTTAATCCAGCTCGCAGAAAAACACCAGATCAACCTGGTGCCCTATGGCGGCGGTTCCAGCGTTGTTGGACATCTGACACCCCCCAAGGAAGGCCCCCCAACCCTGAGTGTGGACCTAGCGAAGATGAACCAGCTTTTAGACCTTGACGAGGAAAACCTGGAAGCCACACTTGGCGCAGGCGCCAGGGGCCCCGACCTGGAAGCGCAGCTCGAAAAACACGGCTACACCCTGGGCCATTTCCCCCAATCCTGGGAATACTCTACCCTGGGCGGATGGGTCGTCACCCGCTCTGTCGGCCAGCAATCTTATCACTACGGCAGAATTGAGCCCTTATTCGTCACCGGCCACATGGAGACTCCCTCCGGGCCGATCGACTTGCCCCATGTTCCCCGCAGCGCGGCCGGCCCAGACCTGCGCCACATCCTCCTTGGATCCGAAGCGCGTTTGGGCATCCTGACAAAAGCCAGGATGCGCATCCGTCGATTACCGCAGGAAGAGCACTTCTATTCAGCCTTCTTCCCCAACTTTGACACGGGTTATGAAGCTATGCGTGAGATCGCCCAGGCCGAACTGCCCATATCCATGCTGCGCTTGAGTGATCCCATTGAGACAGAAACCAATTTGCAGCTCGCGGGCAAGCAAAGCCTGGTCAATCTGGCTAAAAAAGGGCTCAGCCTGTTTGGCCATGGCGACCAGCGCTGTATGATGATCTACGGCCTTACGGGACATCCAGCGATGAACAAGCTTGCGGATCGTCAGCTCGCGCACTATGTCCGCAAACACGACGGCATGGTTGTCCGATTTTACATTGGCAAGACCTGGGAAAAATCACGCTTCCATACCCCCTATCTGCGTAACACCCTGTGGGACCTGGGGTATGCCCTGGACACCCTGGAAACCGCCCTGCCATGGGATAAGATCAAACCCTGCCAGGAAAGCATCCTCAACGACATTCGTTATGGGCTTGAGGAACGCAATGAGCCGGTTTTTGTGTTCAGCCACATCTCCCATGTCTATACCAACGGCGGATCCCTCTATATCTCCTACCTGTACCGCCGGTCTAAAGACCCCCAGCAGACATTAGCCAACTGGCGTAAGCTCAAGGGGCTGGCCAGCCAGCGGATTGTTGAGTATGAGGGAACCATCTCCCATCAACACGGCGTTGGGCTGGATCATAAACCTTACCTAACTGCTGAAAAAGGCACATTGGGCATGCGAATGATCAACAACCTGATTAAAGATGTCGACCCTAAGGGGATCATGAACCGGAAGAAGCTGATCGACATCGAATGAGAAAGGAACCAATTCATGCTTAATCAAACCTGGCGGGAACAGACCTGGTCAGACCTTGACCAGCCCTGGGACATCATTGTTATTGGCGGCGGGATTACGGGCGCTGGCATTTTCAACATGGCCGCCCAAAAAGGGTTAAAAGTTGCCCTCCTGGAAGCACGGGACTTCGCCTTTGGCACCTCCAGCCGCTCCTCCAAGCTGGTTCACGGTGGAATCCGGTACCTAAAGAACCGCCAATTTGACGTCGTCAGAGAATCGGTCAAGGAAAGGGAGCGCTTGATCCGGGAATCAGATGGCTTGGTTGATCCGTTGGCTTTTATCTTCCCCTCCTACGAAGACAACACCCAGGACACAAAGATGATGAAACTGGGTGTGATTGTATATGATTTGTTTGCCCCCAAGTGGCAGCATCGCACTCTGGACCAAATACAGGTCAGAGATGCCCTCCCGGCACTGGATTCAGACGGGCTCCTCGGTGGGGTTAAATATTTTGATTCGCGCGTGGACGATTCGCAGCTTGTCCTGCGCGTCATCATGGACGGTATTCGCTATGGCGGCTCAGCACTGAACTATGCCCGGGTGTCTGGCTTCTGCAAATCAGAGGAGGGCAAGGTCGAAGGCGTCCAAATCCAGGACGAGACTGGAACGCTGTCACCTTCTGAAAAAGAACTGCAGGCTAAAGTCGTGATCAATGCCACCGGAGCCTGGTCCGACCAACTGCGCGATAAGCTCAATGGTGAACCCAAGCTGCGCCGGCTGCGCGGCAGCCACCTCATCTTTTCTCAGGAACAAATCCCCCTCCATGCGGCGGTGACCATGCTGCACCCCCGGGATAACCGCGCGCTGTTTGCCATCCCCTGGGAAGGCCGCACGATGATCGGTACAACAGACCTGGATCATGACCTGGTTGAAGATGAAACCCGCATCACCGCTTCCGAAGTGAATTATCTTCTGGAAGCCGCACAGCATGCCTTTCCGGATTACCCGGTAACCGAGGAGGATATCATCTCCACCTTCTCCGGGCTGCGGCCGGTGATCAACACCAACGCGCCCACCCCATCGAAGGAATCACGCGCCCATGGCTTCTGGGATGAAGATGGCCTGGTCACTATAGCCGGGGGCAAATTGACCATCTTCCGTGTCATGGCAGCTGATGTGCTCAATTTCTGCCGTGACCGCCTGCCAAACCGCCCCAGGTTCAATCATCGGGCGCCATGTTTCATCCACCCAAAACCCCTCACCGGACAGAGCCTGTCGAACCCGGATTGGGTCATGATGGCGGGCAGGTTGGGGAAAGACGTCAATACCTTCTTCAAAGAGGCTGATCCTGACCATCTCCAAGCCATTGATCCCATGCCGGAATTCTGGGCGGAGCTGGCCTGGGCAGCGGAAAACGAAGCCGTTGTCCATCTGGATGACCTGCTGCTCCGCCGAGTGCGCATGGGACTCTTACTGCCCAACGCCGGCCTTGACCATGTGGAGCGCATCCGACATCTCGTCCAGGAACCCTTGGGGTGGACGGACGAAAAGTGGCAAGAGGAACTGCAGCGGTATCAAAAGCTCTGGCAGGAGAATTATTGCCTGCCAAACAAATAGGATAAAATATTTAGAATAAAATCAGACTCATATCAAAATTATCACCTATCGATATGACATGAATGGAGAGAATCATGGCTGGAGAACAAATCCTGGCAATTGATAACGGCACCCAGAGTGTGCGCGCCTTACTTTTTGATTTGCGAGGACATCTCACCGCAAAAAAACGTGTCCCCATTGACCCATACTATTCCCCAAAACCAGGTTGGGCAGAACAAGATCCCGATGTCTTCTGGAAGGCTATCTGTCAGGCTTGTCAGGAATTGTGGCATATGGATGGCGTGGATAAAGATTCCATAGTGGGGGTCGGATTAACGACACAACGCTCAACCGTGATCAACCTGGATAAAAAACAGCAGCCACTCCGGCCCGCCATCGTTTGGCTGGACCAACGCAGGACGGAAGATGTTGAACCCCTGGGAGGATTGTGGGGATTTTTATTCAAACTAGCCGGCATGCAGGACACGGTCCATTACCTGCAGGCTGAGGCGGAAGCGAACTGGATCAGGAAAAATCAGCCTGAAATCTGGGGACAGACTGATAAATTCGTCTTCCTCTCTGGTTTTCTCACCCACAAGCTGACGGGCAAGGTAGTCGACTCGATCGGCTGCCAGGTAGGATACATGCCCTTTGACTATAAAAACAAGGATTGGGCAAAACCCAGCGATTGGAAGTGGGACGCCGTCAAGGTGGAGAGAGACAAACTCCCCGAACTGGTCCCGCCCGCCGACCTGTTGGGACATATCACCAAAGAGGCCTCCGAGGCGACCGGCATACCCGAAGGGCTGCCATTGATCGCCACGGCCGCCGACAAAGCCACTGAAGTCATTGGTACGGGCTGCCTGGAACCTCATATCGGTTGCCTCAGCTTCGGCACCACTGCCACCATCAACACAACCCACAAGAAATACGTTGAGGTCATTCCCCTAATCCCCCCCTATCCTGCCGCTGTGCCCGGAGCTTACTCTCTGGAAGTTCAAATTTATCGGGGATTCTGGATGGTGAGTTGGTTTAAGGAGGAGTTTGGTTATGTTGAAAAGCGTGAGGCTGAACAACGAAACATTGAAGCCGAGGTCCTGTTCGACAAGCTTCTCCAGGAGGTGCCGGCGGGCGCGGAGGGGTTGATCCTCCAGCCGTATTGGTCACCAGGGCTGAAGCTGCCGGGCCCGGAGGCCAAGGGCGCCGTGATCGGCTTCGGAGATGTCCACAGCCGGGCGCATTTCTACCGGGCCATCATCGAAGGCTTGGCCTATGCCCTGCGGGAAGGGGCAGAGCGAACAGAGAAACGTTCCCATATCCCTATCACCGAATTACGGGTAGCTGGCGGCGGCAGCCAAAGCCCGGGCGTCATGCAGATCACCGCCGATATCTTTGGCCTGCCAGTTTCCAGAGCCCATGTCTATGAGGCTTCAGGGCTGGGCGCCGCCATTGATGTCGCAGTTGGGCTGGGGCTCCATCCTGATTTTACAACCGCTGTCCATGAGATGACCCATCTCGGCGACACCTTTGAACCCAATCAGGATAATCATCAAAAATACAATGCGCTGTATGATCGGGTCTACAAACGCATGTATGACCGGCTTAAACCGCTCTACGGCGAAATCCGAGATATCATTGAGTGAGTTTGGGTAAATCAACTTATAATAATGACGGGAGCAGTTTTCCCGTCATTATTTATTAACAGTGAGGAGCCTAGGATCAATGACTATGCCCAAAGTTTCTCAACAAATTACATTTGTTCACGCGAAAGACCTGATTGCCACCCGCCATTTCTATGAAAACCTGCTTGAGCTGCCCTTGGCTCGTGATCAAGGTGCTTGCGTGATCTTCAAGGTTACCGACTCCGCTTATGTGGGATTCTGCGAACACATCCAACCCATTTCATCCGGCAGGAAGGTGATCCTAACCCTGATCAGCGATGATGTGGATGGCTGGCATCAAGCACTGAAGGACAAAGGTATTTCAACCTTAACCCCACCTGAACATCATCCCAAATTTCATATTTATCACTTTTTTCTGGAAGATCCTGATGGATATTGGGTTGAAATCCAGCGGTTTGAGGAACCCTTATGAAGCGAACCCTGCCGCAAGCCATAATTTTACTGGCGGCCATCCTTAACCTCACCGCATGTCTGCCGCTGATTCCACACACGACATCGACATTTGAGTATTCAGTCGCGGAACCGACTGCATCTAGCTCTGTCGTGAACACCGAGGCATCACCGCTCCCTGCCTTCACAGCCACCTGTGAGACAACCCCGCTGCCAGAAAATATCCAGTTATCCGAGAAGACAACCTACCAATTCAGCATCAGCCTGAACTACCAAAAACATCATCTCTCAGTATCAGAGATTATTGACTATACGAATAATACGGGTGAGCCTATTGCTGACCTGCCTCTTATTGTGCCGCCCGCTCACATTGAAGGCGCCTTTCAATTAATATCCTTCCAAATGGAATCCAACCATAAAAATTCAACAATACGACTGGAACAGGGCGTCCTGTATATCTCGTTAGAACCAGCTCTCAAACCAAATGAGAATCTGGAAATCTCCCTTCTATTTCATTTGGCCTTACCGAGGCAGAAATCAACCTTTGGTTACACAGATAGACAGCTATTGCTGGCAGATTGGTATCCCTTTATCCCACCCAACCTGGATAATCAGGGTTGGCTCATAAGCCCACCAGGCGCTGTAGGAGAATATCTGTCCTATCCCCTCAATCATTTCTCTGTCAATTTGATGCTAACACCGCCAAATGAAAGCCTGGTAGTCGCAGCAAGCGCACCCCTCCAATCCCACGAGGGCAATTGCTATCGTTACACGGTTGAGAACGTTCGCAATTTTTCACTGGCCATCAGTCCGGAATATCAGATAACCAGGTTGGAAAGTGGTCTCACATCTTTTAGTGCTTACACTTTTCCGGAACACGCCGATATGGGGCATAGAGCCGCCGCCCTGGCATTGAAAGCATGGGAAACATTCACCAACCTCTATGGAGACAATCAACGCAATATCTTGAGCATTGTAGAAGCGGATATCCATGACGGCTTGGAGTGTGATGGTCTGTTCTATCTCAGTGACTGGTATTTTAGCAGCGCGGATGAAACGCCCAAGAACTATTTCGAAACCCTCATCGTCCATGAGACCTCCCATCAATGGTTCTACGGGTTGGTGCACAACGATCAAGCTCATCAGCCCTGGCTGGACGAAGCCCTGGCAACATACAACGAACTGATCTATCTTGAATCACATCACCCTGAACTAACCAATTGGTGGTGGGATTTCAGGGTTAATGCCTACTCTCCCACGGGTTATGTCAACAGCACCATCTATGATTACAATGAATACCGCCCATATATCAATGCGGTTTACCTGAACGGTGTCAAATTTCTACACGAGCTCAGGCAAGTGATGGACCAAGATGCTTTTATGACCTTCCTGTATGCTTATGCACAATCGGGTCAGGATCATCACGATTCAAGCTTCTTTTTCTCCCTTCTCGTTGACTTTGACGGCTTCGATATCTCCCCCATAGTTGCTAAATATTTCAAATAACGCCATCCCCTAGAAAAAACCACTTAAGTACTATCGGTATAATCAATCATAGGGGAATCGATCACGAGCAGTTCTGGGAGTTAATCATGCGAAAATGGCGAAAAGTCCTTCATTGGATTATTATCATCAACTTTGTTATTGAAATCGGATATGGTTTATACATGGTGTTTTTCGTCGTCGGTGGGGGACGTTGGCCGCTTATGGCAAAAGCAACCCAAACCCCCATTGAGGTCATCCTAAAACGCCGCTTGTACGCCATTGAAGCCTGGATCGCCATTGCAGGATTGGCCGTTTATCTGGCCTTGACAGAGTTTTTGCCCAATATAATAACCCTGCAACCCAAAGTTAAAAAAGACGATCAGACAGAAGCAACATAAAACCCCTTTCTGATGGAAGGAATTGCCAAACAAGGATTATAATGGTCAAACGAATTAACAAAATAATTGGAAGTCTTTGATTTTCGCTTATTAACCTTGGAGCATTTATCGGATGAAATATTTCCTCCCATATGGAAAGTCACATCTCATGGTAGAGCTGCCTGATAAACTGGCTGTGGACGTTCTCGTCCCAGATTCTCAAGAACCTATCGAAAATATCAAGCAGACCCTCATGGAATCCTTTGAAAATCCATTGGGGGATAAAAATCTGGAAGAATATCGAGATGCAAAATCCATTGGCATCGCCATCAACGACAAAACCCGTCCCCTGCCCAAGCCCAACCCCTTGCCTCATCTGCTTGACCATTTAATTTCTTTAGGCACCAGCCATCACCAGATTACCCTCTTCATCGGCTCCGGAACCCATACCCCGATGACCCAAGGGGAACTGCGGCAGTTGCTGGGCAGGGAAATCGTGGAGACCTATCCCATCGCCGTCCACGACTGTGACCGCACGCCAATGGTTGATTTAGGGACGACCACAGCCGGAACACCCATTCTCATTAATCAAGATTTTTATTCCAGCGACCTAAAAATCACCATCGGCAACATCGAACCCCACCACTTCATGGGCTTCTCCGGCGGCGTCAAAACCGCCGCTATCGGACTGGCAGGCAGGAAGACCATCACCACCAACCATGCCATGCTGATCCAGGAGAATACGCAATCCGGCTTGTTTCAAACCAATCCCATGCGCCAGGACATTGAAGAGATCGGGGAAAAGATAGGCATACATTTTTCGTTGGGAATCATTCTAGATGAAGATAAACACATCTTACAAGCCCTCTTCGGCGATCCTCTGGCCGTAATGAAAGCGGCTATTCCGGTCGTTCGCCGCATTTTCGGCGTTGAGGTTGAGAAACCCTATGATCTTGTAATCGCCTCTCCCGGCGGCGCACCCAAGGACATCAACCTCTATCAAGCCCAAAAAGGGATGACTCACGCTGCCCGCATCACCAAAGAAGGCGGTTGGGTAGCCCTGACAGCAGCATGCGCTGAGGGATCTGGCAGTCGAGCCTATGAGGAATATGTTTCGCAAGCCAAATCCCACACTGACATCCTCAGTGAATTCAATCAAGGATTCTTTGAGGTTGGGCCCCATAAGGCTTTTCAAATCGCCAGAGAAGCCGTGCGGGTAAATATCCTGCTGGTATCGGATATTTCACCTGAAAAGGTGGAAAAATGGAAGATATCTCCCTGCCCGCCCGAAAGTCTCCAACAAGAATTGCAAGACTTAATCAGTGCCCTTCCAAAGAAACCACGAATCGCAATCTTACCGGCTGCCACCCGCACCATGACGGAGGTTAAAAATGGCTGAGAATGAATATATGCGTAATCCCCAACTTGAAGGCGGAGATTTCTTTTGGGAGGGGAATGATACAGGCGTCTTACTAATCCACGGCTTCACGGCTACCACCGCAGAAGTGCGGCTGATGGCAAAAAAACTGCATCAGGACGGGTTCACCATCGCTGCGCCCTTATTACCTGGGCACGGCACCCATCCCGACGACCTCAACAGAGCCACCTGGGAAATGTGGCTGGAAAAAACAAAACAATTCTATGAAAAATGCGCCAGAGGCTGCAGCCGCAACTTCGTCATTGCGGAATCCATGGGTGCATTGCTGGCGATAGAACTTGGCGCGCAGCATCCGAAAATCGCTGGGTTAATGCTCTTCGCCCCAGCGCTCAAAGTCAAAAGCCTGTGGCTGTCTCGCTTATTAGCACCCTTTAAAAAATATATGCACAAATCCGGTAAAGACGATGGTTTACCCTGGAAAGGATACAATGTCTATCCCTTAAAAGCTGCGGTGGAACTGTTGAAGCTGCAAAAACATGCCCAAAAGCAGCTTTCAAAAATCACACAACCCACACTGGTTTTCACAGGTGAACAGGATCAAACCATCTCAGAAGACTCAGCCGAGATCATCCTCAAGAACATCAACGCTTCCTTCAAGAAACACATCCACCTAGAACACTCGCCCCATTGCATTTTGCTAGCCGATGAATTGGACCTGGCACATCAGCATGTCATCGATTTCATGAAGAAGGCATCATGACCTCGCTTGATTATTCCCTCCTCTCACTCAATAGGGATAGGACTAAGGTTAGAGTGCCATTTGACTAGCTACTCCGAATTAACCCTCACCCTGCCCCCTCCCTTTCGAAAGGGAGAGGGGTTTTTTAACATTTCTTATTAAACAAATTATTCGGCTCATCCCTACCAAGCCATACCTCATGCGGAAAATCCTCATTGAGGGTGCCATTTATTAGTGTCTGTGGATCCTAATCAGTGTTTACCCCCATGGAAAGGACCCCATTGGATTTATAAACTAACATTATTGTATTTCAATAAACCGTGCAACTTCCATTGACACCCCCGCAACATCGCGGTAAGATTGATGCCTCGGGAACAAAGCAAGTTGCAAACCTCATATTCGTGAAATAATGGATGTGTAAGATGGCCTGCCATCTACATCGGCCTACATACGTACGTCAATTTATAACCAGTAATACCTGTCATTGCACACTGTCTTGACGTTTTTATATGAACTGGAGTGGAACATCTGTGTCAAAAAAATCTTATTATGATATTGATCTGAGCAAAACGGTTTCAAAAAACCGCTTATTGGGGCTATGGCGGATGATGAAGGGCTATCATTGGCTGTATGTTGGCGCCACGGCTGCCCTCGCCATCGCTACTATCTCGCGCACCGGTGTATATCTTGTGCTGCGAAGATTCGTTGATGACGTCATTCTTGCGGGGAATTTTGGGACGGACCTGACCCTGATTGTCCTGGGATTTATCGGCCTGGCGCTTCTCCAAGGCGGCTTTTCCTTCCTCTCAGGCTGGATGGCTTCCAAGACGGCTGAGAGCGTGACAAGGCGATTGCGGAATTACTTGTTCGATCACCTGCAACGTCTGCCCTATGCCTACCATGCCGAATCTCAAACTGGGGACCTGATCGCACGGGCCACCTCGGATGTGGATGCTATCAATCGATTCTACAACGATCAGGCGATCGGCATTGGGCGCATCCTATTGATGTTTATCGTCAACTTTGTAGCCTTGCTCCAATTGAACACACGCCTTGCCTTATATTCCGTCATCGGCATCCCCATCATCGTCGGGGTTTCCATTTTCTTCTTCGGCAAAGTCTCAAAAGCCTATGAGGAATATCAGGAACAGGAAGCAACCCTCAGCAGCCGGCTGCAGGAGAACCTGACGGGTATCCGCGTGGTCAAAGCCTTTGCCCGACAGGGCTACGAAAGTTATAAATTTGATCAAGAGAACTGGCAAAAATTCCGCTTGGGGAAGAAATTACTGTCAATCCACTCCCTGTTCTGGCCGGTATCTGATGTGATCTGCGGTGCACAAATGCTGGCGTCATTCTTTATCGGCGCGCTTATGGCTTTGAACAATGAGATCACAGTTGGTACCTACCTGGCTTTCACAGCTTTGGTGGTTTGGATCATCTGGCCGATGCGCAATCTGGGCCGCTTGATCGTGCAAACCTCTACTGGCATGGTCTCTTACCGGCGTGTGGCAGAACTTCTGGAACAGGAGCGCGAGCCGTTGACCGAGGGCGAATATCTGCCTGAGGGAAGCGTTGAAGGTGAGATTGTCTTCGACCACGTCTACTTCGAATATGAAGAAGACAATCCAGTTTTGGAGGACATTAACTTCACCTGCAACCCCGGGGACGTGATCGCTTTGCTGGGATCAACCGGTTCGGGCAAAACGACCCTGGTTAACCTTCTGCCCCGCTTTTATGACGCAAATGAAGGGCGAATTACATTGGATGGCGTTGATCTGACCAAATATTCCCGCAAGTATTTGCGTTCTCAGATCGGGATTGTGGAACAGGAGCCCTTCCTGTTTTCATGTTCAATTCGAGAAAACATCACCTACGGCGTCCAGCGAGCTGTCACAGAGGAAGAGATCGTCCAAGCGGCTGAATTTGCTGCCATCCATGACGTCATCTTGGAATTCCCCCATGGCTATGACACATTGGTCGGCGAACGAGGGGTGACCCTTTCCGGCGGGCAGAAACAACGTGTGGCGATCGCCAGAGCGCTCTTAAAAAATCCTCGCATCCTGATCCTGGATGATTCCACTTCAAGTGTGGACACGGAGACAGAAGCACAAATACGCGCTGCTTTGGAACATCTCATGGAGGATCGAACGACCTTTATCATCGCCCACCGCATCCAGAGTGTGATGGATGCTAATTTGATCCTTGTCTTTGATAAGGGCAAAATCGTCCAAACAGGCACACACCAAGAATTGATGAAAACAAGCGGTATGTATCGAGATATCTTTGATATCCAAACCAAAATTGAAGTCGAGCTAGAAAAGGAAATTGCCAGTGTCGATGTATGAAGAACTTGAAGAAAAAGAATATGGAAAATTGACCGGCCACATCTTTCAGCGCCTGCTCTTACTGCTGAAACCGCATTGGAAATGGGCTGTTGGCTTTTTGTTTTGCGTTGCCGTTGTGTCTGTGATCGATTCTTACACAACCTATCTCAGCAAACGTATCATTGATGAGGGCATCCTAGCTGGTAATCGCGAAGCGATCATCCGCACCATGGTGACCTACGCAAGTGTGGTTTTCTTCCAAGCTGCTGCTGTGTTTGGGTTTATTTATTTGGTGGGTGTTTTGGCAGAACGCGTACGCTATGATCTGCGCAAACGCATGTTCAACCATCTCCAAAATCTCTCATTATCTTATTTCAGCCAAACACCCGTCGGCTGGATTATGTCCCGCCTGACATCAGACACAGAGCGCTTATCCGACCTGATGACTTGGGGTATTCTGGACGTCACCTGGGCTATCGTCAACATCACCACTGCAGCGGTCTTTATGTTCATCATCAACGCCAGACTCGCCCTGATTGTGATTGTCATGCTGCCGGTGTTGATCGTGGTAGCTTTCTATTTCCGAACCAAGATTTTGTTCCACTACCGCCGATCAAGAAAGATGAATTCAAAAATCACCGGAGCGTTCAATGAAGGCATCACAGGCGTCCGAGTCATAAAAGCCTTATCCAGAGAGGATAAGAACCTGGAAGAATTTTCTGAGTTGAGCGAGGGTATGTACCAAGCCAGCTTCAAAGCCGCCTGGCTTTCGGCCTTGTTCCTGCCCACCGTGCAAATCATCAGCGCTATCGGGCTGGGTATCGTCCTATGGCGGGGCGGGATGCAGGTGCAGATCGGCGCGATGACTGTGGGCGGTATTCAAGCCTTCGTGTCGTACATTACCTTCATCATGTGGCCCATTCAGGATATGGCAAGGGTTTATGCTCAGATGCAAAATGCTGTAGCCTCCGCTGAACGCATCTTCAATTTGATTGACACCGAACCTGATGTGAAGAATCGCAGCAGGACAGTGAAAACCAAGACCATTGAAGGTGATATCCGCTTTGATAATGTCCATTTTGCTTATGAAGAGAACGATCCCGTGATCAAAGGCCTTAATTTTGATGTGAAAGAAGGTGAAATGGTTGCACTGGTCGGCCCTACGGGCGGCGGCAAATCAACCATTGTCAACTTGCTGTGCCGGTTCTATGAGCCCACACAAGGCACCATCTTCTATCACGGCGTCGATTATCAGAACATGAAGCTTGAAGACATCCAATCCCGCATCGGCATGGTACTGCAAACGCCGCACCTATTCACCGGGTCTATTCGTGACAATATCCGCTATGGACGGCTGGATGCATCGGATGAAGACATCGAACAAGCCGCCAAACTTGCCGGTGCGCACGAGTTCATCATGAAGTTTGATCAGGGATACGATCAAGACGTCGGAGAAGGCGGTAATCTCCTATCCGTTGGGCAGAAGCAGTTGATCAGCATCGCTCGTGCCATTCTGGCGGAGCCGGAGTTGTTCATCATGGATGAGGCCACCAGCTCTGTCGACACCCTCACGGAAGCCCTGATCCAGCGTGGCATGGACCGGCTGATGGAAGGGCGTACCAGTTTTGTGATCGCCCACCGCCTTTCCACGATCAAACGCGCGGACAAGATCGTTGTCATTGAGGACGGTCAGATCGCAGAAATGGGCACCCATCGCGAGTTGATCCACCAACAAGGCAAATACTACAACCTCTATACGCAACAATTCCGCCAGGAGCTTGAAGCGCAGTATGATGTATTCAATAAGCCAGAAGCCGTGGAAACCGCTTCATCATAGATGGTGATAAAGGATTGGTAGGTTTTGAGGGGCGCACCATGTTATGATTTTTAATATAGAACGGAATAAAAATCATAGGAGAAACCGACTGTGAGTGATGAAAACACAAAGAAATTCTATCAGCTGACCATACCCGAACGTCTGGAGCGATTAGCCCAAGAAGCCCATCTGGATGATAAAACCCTCGCCATGCTAACCGATGGCGTCTCGCTGGATATCGCAGACAGGATGATCGAGAATGTGGTCGGCATACAAGGTCTTCCTTTGGGCATTGCCCAACACTTCATTGTCAATGGGAAGAAGGTCTTGGTGCCAATGGCCATTGAAGAGCCTTCTGTTGTGGCTGGGGCATCTTACATGGCGAAATTGGCCAGGTCAAGCGGCGGTTTCCATGCTTCCTCCAGTGCACCAGAGATGATCGGCCAGTTGCAGATGCTTGATGTAAAAAACCCTACTCAAGCCTTAAAAAAAATCCAGGAGCATAAAAACGAATTATTAGAAGAAGCTCGAAAAGTAAATACATTCATGGTGGAAATCGGCGGCGGACCGCGCGATATAGAAGTCTGGCTGATCAATGATTCCCCCATTGGCCCCTTCGTTGTATTGCACCTGATCTATGACGTGCGGGATGCGATGGGGGCAAATACAGTCAATTCAGTGATGGAACATCTGAGTCCCATCGTTGAAGATCTCACGGGCGGACGTGCGCACCTGGCTATCCTGTCAAACTTGGCAGATAAACGGGTAACCCGCGCGTCTGTCACCATACCAACGGATGTATTAGCCTTTGATGAATTCTCGGGTAAACAGGTTCGGGACGGTGTCATTGAAGCCTGGGCCTTTGCAGTTGCTGATCCCTACCGGGCTGCCACCCACAACAAGGGCATTATGAATGGGGTGGATGCCGTTGCCATCGCGACAGGTAATGATTGGCGCGGCGTTGAAGCCGGCGCGCACGCTTATGCCGCCCGTTCTGGCCGCTATACCAGCCTGTCTACATGGGAAAAAGACCCACAAGGGAACATCCACGGCACCCTTGAAATGCCGATGCCGGTTGGCATCGTGGGCGGCGCAACCCAGGCGAACCCCGTCGCCAAAGCCTGCCTGGCATTGATGGGCGTTCACACAGGAAATGAACTGGCTGAAATCATTGTCTCAGTGGGTCTGGCCCAAAACCTGGCAGCGCTGCGAGCCTTAGCCACAGAGGGCATTCAACGGGGGCATATGAAACTGCATGCGAGGAAAGCCGATCCATCCGAGTGACTTAAGAAAATATAGCAGAATAACCACTGGTAATGTCCCTGCGGATTGTCAAGGACTCGGTTCAATGCTATATTTATGGTGAAAAACTCCATTCTTATCCTGGCTTTTTCTAAAGGCAATCCATCAATATTCCTTCCATTTCTCAAAGCCTAACGAAAACGCCTTAAGGTTGTCGGATCGAGCAGAACACCATGTCCTCTTTCTTATCCTCAAAACGTTTTGTCACCCAATTAATCCTCATCTTTCTGATGTTCACATTGGGAACGGTGGTCGCCCTGGGTCTTCCGGTTGGTTGGCTGCTACATCGACAAACGGATCAACAATTACGCGCCCTCATAAATCAATCAAGCCAAACCACCCAAGCGCTGATTGAAAATAAAAACGCGCAACTCCAAAACCTGGCTTTGTTACTATTGGAAAGACCAACGGTATCACAATTAATTTCGCAATTGGGCATGGAAGATCAATTTTCGGATTATCTTGACGAATTTTTAGTTAACACCCCTGCCGAGAGCGTTTTGATATGCCAGGGTGAGGATGTCGCTGCATCATCCAGTAGGGGACTAGAATCGGATCTTTGTGCAATGTCGACACCTGAAGGTCTGACCCTATCCGAGGGTCAAGCCTGGCTCATTGCGTCTGCCTCGTTAGGTGCTTTTCACTCATCAGACGTTAAAATTATCGTTGGGCAAGAGATGAGGACTGTCCTGAAGGAATTCAACAGCCAAAGCGGCCTAAATTATTTCTTGTTTGTCAATGGCAAACAAATAACATCCAACTTGGAAAGCAGCGAAGAGGGATATCCAAAGGATGTTTCTTCTAACCTGGAACCATACGCGACTTTATCAAATGAAGGCGGTGACTCTGGCCGGATATACATGGTCACCAGCATCCCTTTTTCAGATGATCCTGAAATCAAGTTAATGGGCTTACTTGATATTGAGTCTTACACCACCATAAACCGTCAGCTCCGCAACATCATCATCGCCACGGTAGCAGCCGTCAGCCTAATCGGTACGGTGATTGCCGTCCTGATCTCACGTCGAATAAGCAAACCGATCAACCAACTGGCGCGGTCAGCGGTTGCATTGAGGGAGGGGGACTTATCCACCCCCCTTGAATCCTCTTCCAACACCTGGGAGATCACCCAACTCACCAATGCCCTTGAAGATGCCAGAGTCAGCCTGAAGCACTCCCTCCATCAGCTTCGTAAAGAAAAGGATTGGATAGAAGACCTCCTGGATTCGATTGTGGAAGGACTACTCACCATAGACAACCGTGCAAAAGTGACCTATGCCAGCCAATCCATCGGCGTCATCGTGGGTGTTGACCCATCTGTTATGCTTGGCAGGTCCATTGACCGATTTTTTATCACCGCCTCAGATGAAGAGGCTTTCAGCCATCAAATACCTGCCCCAGACCAAAGCCGCAGGATCCCCGTGATCATTGAAGGTAATGAAATGCTATTATCCGTCTCTGCCTCCGAGTTTGTTCCCCCAGAGGCAGGCAATGCCACCCGGGCGTTGGTGATCCGTGATGTGACCGACGAGGAACGTATCCACAAACTCATTGGTGAATTCATGGCGAATATCACCCACGAATTTCGCACTCCATTAACCGCCCTGGCAGCATCTGTGGAATTGCTGATGGATCAACTGCCCACACTATCAAACGAAGAAATGGGGCATTTATTGGCCTCACTGAACATAGGTATTGTAAATTTACAAGCGCTGATAGATAATCTCATCGAAGCAGCGAGCATCGAAGCCGGACGTTTCAAGGTTAACCCAAAACCTGTGGAGCTGAACGCAATCATCAAGGAAGCCGTTGAAACAATGGATCCCATTGCCAGAAAGCACAATGTAGAGATTATCGCGCCCAAACAAAAACTGTCCTTCCTGGTCATGGCAGATCAACGACGCACCATTCAAGCTCTGCTCAACCTCTTGTCAAATGCTGTCAAGCACAGTCCGGATAAAGGCTGCGTCTCAATCCGGACTCTCATGCTCAAAGGTAATGTCCTGGTGGAAGTCCACGATGAAGGTCCTGGCATCGCTTCGGACTTTCAGCCCCGACTGTTTAACCGCTTTATCTCTTCTCAAACCGAACAGGGGATATCTGATCTAGGACTAGGCCTAGGCCTGTCTGTCGTCAAAGCCGTCATCGAAGCCCAATATGGTGAAGTCGGTTTCAGGAACAAAGAAACCCAGGGCGCACTTTTCTGGTTCACCCTCCCCATCATTGAAGGGAAGAAATAAATGAAAGCCCTCATCGTTGATGATGACCGCACTCTGGCTGACCTTCTAGATTTCACATTACGCAGAGAGGGTTTTGAATCCTATCTCGCCTATGATTGCGCCAGCGCGCTCGACCTTTTACAAGAAATATCTGTTGACATCATCATATTGGATGTGAACTTGCCTGGTGAACCGAGAATAAAAAATGGGTTTGATCTATGCCAGAAAATCCGCCAAACATCTGATGTACCCATCATTCTCCTGACTGTCCGTGATGAAGAAGAGGACATCCTAAAGGGATTGGATATTGGCGCAGATGATTACGTCCTGAAACCCTTCAGCCCGCGTCAGTTCGTAGCAAGGATCAAAACTATCCTGCGGCGGTCAAAGTTGGATCCTTCCAAAGAAGAAGAGCCCTACACTCTTGATGATTTGATTTTTGACCCGAGACGGCGAGAGTTCACCCGAAAAGGACAATCGCCGATCACGCTCACACCCCTGGAATCTCAACTGCTGGAATACTTGATGCGTCATACCGGGCAAATCCTGCTTACAGAAAACATCATCACCGAAGTGTGGGGGCTGGACGGGGGAAGTGATGAAATGCTGCGGCAACTTATACGGCGCCTCCGGCTCAAGATTGAGGTGAACCCCAGCAACCCCAAGCTGGTCACCAATCTGCCAGGGACGGGATATGGCTTTAACGTAAAGTAAGGACGAACTGAGGGGGACAACAAAATTGTCACAAGATTATCACACACCTATCACAATCCTCGTCACATTCGACCAATAGAATAATACGCGAACAAAGACTCTTAGTTTAAAGATCTAAGCAATATGTAAACTAAGGATAAGAAACAGAAAAGCCTTCTCCTTGAGGAGAAGGTGGCACGAAGTGCCAGATGAGGTGTTATTTTGTTTTGTTATCCTAATTCAAGTTAATGTCGTGCGCATCATAACAAATATTTAATAAGGATAAATTGTGTCCATACGTCTCGAGAACATCAGCAAATATTTCGGCCATCAGGCAGTCGTCAACAATCTCAGCCTGGAGGTTAAAGATGGCGAATTCTTCGTCCTTCTGGGTGCCAGCGGCAGCGGTAAAACGACTGCTCTGAATATCATCGCTGGATTGGTACAGCCAGATAAGGGCAAGGTGCTACTTCACGGCCGTGATGTGACCCATCTGCCCACCCAAAAACGCAACATCGGTTTCGTGTTTCAGAACTATGCCTTATTCCAATATATGACCGTTGCGCAAAACATCGAGTTTAGTTTGCAGATTCGAAAGACGCCCAGGGAACAGCGTCAGAAAAGACGTGATGAATTATTGGAATTGGTTGGATTAGTCGGGTTGGGGAATAGAATGCCCAGCCAGCTATCCGGCGGACAGCAGCAACGAGTCGCGCTGGCGCGTGCTTTGGCAGTCGAACCGGATGTGCTGCTTCTGGATGAACCATTGGGGGCACTGGATGCAAAAATACGCGTGGAGCTGCGCCGCAGCCTTAAGCGCATTCAACGCCAGCTAGGCATCGCAGCCATCCTGGTCACCCACGATCAGGAGGAAGCCTTTGATCTGGGTGACCGGATCGGGGTGATGAACTTCGGCCGCTTGATCGAAGTCGGGACCCCCCACCAGCTTTATCAATATCCTAAAACCGAGTATGTCGCCTCGTTCCTCGGCTCAGCCAACCTCTTGCTGGGGCGTATTCAGCAAGACCAGGTCTACATTGGTAGCCATGCCTTCGCCCTGCCTGATGAAACACTCCAACTGAGTTCGGATCAGCGTGCACAAATTCTCTTTCGGCCTGAAGATGTTGCACTCTCTGATTCTGAAGCAGACCTGGGATGCTTTCCGATTGGAAAGGGGGCGATCATTGAAAAGAGCTTCAAAGGGCCTGTGGAACACTTGCGGGTTGAGATACCGCCCATTCGCGGTGTGCGTTCCATTTCTCCATCCATCCCCTACGGCCACCCAGGTTTCATTCTGGATGTCAACCGATCACCAGAGCAGAGTACAAACACACCCTTCAACACAGGCCAAGAGGCATGGGTGGGCGCAAGACGGTTGCATGTCCTCTCGCATCCCGGTCTGAATTTTTTGCTAGTCACGGATGGGTCTTTGCGCAGTCAATCCGCGCTGGCTCAAGGCGGTTACATGGCTCGTATGTCCCACGCTCAGCTTATCCTTTTGGGGATTGGTGAAGATCAAATACGATTGGAACAACAAGTTGGTGATGCCAGGAAACAAATCGGCAGCGGCATGGCTTCGCTTGATGTTGATATATCCTGTGGGTCTTTTGATAAAGCTATTGCTGAAGCTGTGGAGAAACACCCCGTAGACCTGCTTATTCTTGGTTGGCGTCCAACAGCAGGGCTCGAACAGCCTGAAAGCGCTTTACAGACAGGGGAACATCACCTTTTCTTAGCCACCAACCCTAACACACAATTGCGAAAAGCTTTAATCTGCCTGGAAAGCGGTGAGCCGGGAAAAGATAACGTCGTCTTCGCAGGCCGGCTCTTGCGCCACATGGGAGCAGAAGCCACTTTGATGACAGTTATCCCCGATGTCCTGGGTAAGGCGGATACCCCATCCAGGATTGAGCGTTTTCTATCTGATGGACAGAAAAGCCTGGCCCTTTTCGGTTTGGACTCCCAAACCCGCATCAGAAAAGGGGGCCTGTTGCATGCCATACAAGAGGAATTATCAATGGGGGACTATGACCTGGTCGTTCTTGGTGCGCCGCTGCCCAACCCAAACCAAAAGCCCGGGTTGACCGGCCTAACCGGATCAATCATCTCAACCATTGAAGATTGTTCATTTTTGATCATTCGGTCTCGACAATATCAAAGATTGCAAGATCGTTACAGGAGGAATCCATGAAAATAACAAGATTATTATCCCTAAGTTTGATCATAGCCACCTTGCTGTTAGCCTCATGCACTGCTGGCCCTGAAAGCCAAGCCGATCAGGAAGTAAGACTGATCCTGGGTGCCTACACCACTCCGCGTGAAGCCTATAGCGAAATTATTCCCTTGTTTCAGGAATATTGGCTATCCGAAACAGGTCAAACCGTTATCTTTGAGGAGTCCTATCTGGGCTCCGGTGCACAATCCCGGGCGGTTGTCGAAGGCTTTGAGGCGGATGTCGTCGCGCTGTCATTAGAAGCGGATGTCAACCGCATTCAAGAAGCCGGTTTGATCACCCATGACTGGAAAGAGGGAGATTATAAGGGCATTGTGACGACATCCATTGTGGCCTTTGCAGTCAGGGAGGGCAACCCTGAAAATATCCAGGACTGGATAGATCTGAAACAGACTGGTCTGGAAATCCTCACGCCAAACCCCAACACCAGCGGGGGCGCCATGTGGAATGTCCTTGCAACCTATGGTGCGGCTTTACGGGGAGAGGTTGAAGGCGTTCAAGGGGGCGATCCACAAGCCGCATATGACTTTCTTTGCGAGGTTTTGGCTAATGTAAGTGTGATGGACAAAGCGGCCCGTGACAGCATCTTGAATTTTGAAATGGGCATTGGAGACCTGGCCATCACCTACGAAAACGAAGTCCTGGTGGGCAGACAAACTGGGAAAACCTATGATCTCGTCATTCCCTCATCAACCATCCTGATTGAAAACCCCATAGCTATTGTGGACGCTAACGTGGATCAACACGGCACACGAGAGGTTGCGGAGGCCTTTGTTGATTTCCTGTACACCCAGCAAGCTCAGGAAATTTATGCGCAGCACGGGTTGAGGGTGGTCAATCCTGAAGTGGCAGCATTAACTTCTGAGATGTACCCGGCAGTTCCTGATCTTTTCACCGTTGATTTCTTTGGTGGTTGGGGAGAAATTATGGTGGATATCTTTGGCGAAAATGGTTTTTATACCCAGGCTATCCTTCAGGTCCAGGGTGGTGAATAATCATGGAACACTCGCTAGTCCCATCGAAACAAAAAGCGGGCCTATCACCATGGATGATCCGCCTGCCGGCCATCCTCTATCTGAGTGTGATGATCCTGATCCCTCTAATAGTCATCCTGCAGGATGGATTCAGAGAGGGGTTATCAGAACTCTGGCACCAAATCACTCTTCCGATTGCCGGGCACGCCATTCTGTTGACCCTATGGACATCCGCGCTGATGACGATCATCAACGCCATTATGGGATTGGCGACAGCTTACGTCCTGGTTCGTTATGAATTTCCCGGGAAACGCATCCTCAATGCGATGATTGACCTGCCGTTATCCATCCCCACCCTCGTCACTGGTGTGATGTTGGTCATGCTCTATGGTCCACAACAGACGTTGGGCAGGTTGCTATCTGAAACTTTTAGGCTGCAGATCATCTTCGCCCCGCCAGGAATCATCTTGGCACTGTTGTTCATTTCCTTCCCTTTCGTCGTCAGAAATATACAACCCGTGCTGGAGGGCTTAGATCTGTCTCAGGAGAAAGCAGCCCACACTTTAGGGGCGAACGCGTGGATAACTTTTCGAAAGGTTGTCTTGCCCCCACTCATCCTGCCCTTGTTAAGCGGATCGCTGCTCAGTTTTTCGCGTGCCGTGGGTGAGTTCGGTGCGGTGGTCATTGTTGCCGGAAACATCCCTCTGAAAACACAGACTGCTGCTGTTTATGTATTGGGTGCTGTGGAATCAGAAAACCGCTTGGGGGCCAGCGCCGTTTCTATTCTTTTAATTGCTATATCCCTCTTCCTTATCATGGCAGCCAATCTACTTCAAAAACGTTGGGGAGCCCATTAATGACACAAAAAAAGAAAGGCTGGGGCGCCTGGATATTAATCCTGTGTGTTGTTGGCTACATGGGCGTTCTAATTATCGCACCTCTCACCGCCTTGATCAGAGGTGCCTTCCAGAATGGTGTCAATGCAGTTTGGTGCAGCATCACCCAAACTGCATTGCTGGAATCCCTGATTCTCTCATTAGAGATTGCCCTTCTCGTAGTCCTCGTTCAAGCAATCTTTGGGTCGTTGACCGCCTGGGTTATTGTTCGACACGATTTTCCAGGCAAGTCCCTCCTCAATCACTTAATTGATATCCCCTTTGCACTCTCTCCCGTTGTCGTGGGGTACATGCTGCTGCTACTATTTGGGCGGAATGGCCTGCTGTATCCATTATTGGATGCATTGCAAATCCAGGTCGCATTTGCCATCCCCGGGATGTTTTTGGCAACCCTGTTCGTCAGCCTGCCCTTCATGATTCGTGAGATGCTGCCCGTGATCAGCAACCTGGATTGCGAACAGGAGTACGCTGCTGCCACCTTGGGCGCAACCCAATGGTCTATTTTTTGGCGCATCATATTTCCACAATTACAAAGCGCCTTGATCTATGGCATTTCACTGACGCTAGCGAGAGCTCTGGGTGAGTTTGGGGCTGTTCTCGTCATTGGGGGCGGAGTCCAGGGCAGAACGGAGACGACCACCTTGTTTATTTTCCGTTCCATAGAAGAGCGCCAGAACATTGATGCCTATACAGCCTCCATCCTTTTAGGCTTATTTTCGGTGCTCATTGTCTCTCTGGCAGACCGATTTAAGACGTCACATCATAAGAAACAGGATTACAGATCAATTTAGCAGAAGATTACCCCATCCCTTTGACAAAATATTTGAAGCCTAAAATTCACCCCCTTAATGTATTATTCTTGTTAAGACTCTTCCCTTTAAATCCTTTTCTGTTATCATGAATGGGTTATGACCAAAGATGTCACCAATATCCACAAACAAAGGCACACCACTCAACCCCGCGTATTACTGGGAGCAACATGAAATTCGCCGTCAATTATTCCATCCCACTCATTCACCTAATAGAGAAAAACGCGATCCAAGTTGACCTCATCAAGTGTCCGGACTGGGAGGGCATGCTGAAAGAAGCCCAGTTCCACGGCCCGATTACCATCCACTACGATCACGATGTGGGCTTGGGAAGCACTCTTGACCTGGATTTGTCCAGAGTCGAACGCCTGATGAAACAAACAGAGACCCCTCACGTTAACACCCATCTGGTGACACCGCGCAATTTTAACCCCGACAATCCGCAGGAGGTGGAGAAAATCAATCGGCTGTGGCGGAAAGAAATTGAAGTATTGACAGATTATTTTGGTGCAGAGTTAGTGGCTTTAGAACACTTCCCCTATACCTTTGCTAACCCACATATCCGAACGGCGGCTGACAGCCAGGTATTTTCTCAGGTCATCCAGGATACGGGGTGTATGTTATTGTTGGATTTGGCGCATGCCAGAATCACAGCGGACACCTTGGGGATGGATGCCAAAGCCTATATTCGAAATCTGCCCCTTGACCGATTGGTGGAACTGCATATCACCGGGATCAGGCCCTATGCCGGTGTACTCACCGATCATTTCGAGTTAAAAGATGCAGGCTGGGAGAATTTAGATTGGGCTCTCGGCGAAATTCGATCAGGTCAATGGCGGAAACCCCGTATTGCTGCTTTTGAATATGGCGGCGTCGGCGATCCCTTCGTCTGGCGCACAAACTCAGAGGTTTTACGCTCTCAAGTCCCCAGACTTTACGAAATGATCCACGCGTGTGATTAGTCTGAATAACCTTCCAAACGATAACCCCGTTTTGCCAGTCCATAAGCCAGGTCGTGCATACGCACCTGTGCCGCAGTCATCTCCATTTGACCACTTTGCACCAACCCTGCCAGCCACAACGCGGACATCCGGCGCCAGAGGTCATGTCGGGCGGGGATAGACAAGAAGGCACGAGTGTCATCATTGAAACCGACTGTGTTGTCGATACCGGCGGTCTCCATCACCTGGTCAAAATAACGCTGCATGCCGTTCGGGCTGTCATGGAACCACCACGGCGGTCCCAATCGGACAGCTGGATAAACGCCTGCCAGAGGTGCTAACTCTCGTGAATAGCTGCTCTCATCCAGGGTGAAAAGAATTAATCGCAAACGCTGGTCCATACCGAAAGCATCCAACAAAGGCTTGATATTCCGAGTCCACTCTGTCCGCAAAGGGATATCGAATCCCAGGTCTGAACCGTACCCTTCATAGACCAGAGGGCTGTGATTTCGGTATGCGCCGACATGCCATTGCATCACCAAGCCATCTTCCACGCTCATGCGGGCCATTTCAAAAACCATATGCCCGATAAAACGTGCCCTTTCCTGTTCGTCAATATCACCCATCAAACCCTTCTGAAAAAGGGTTTCAGCCTCTCCCGATGATAACCGGCAAGTAAATGCCGTCTTTGTGGCATAATCTGCTGCAACAGCTCCCATGGACTTAAAAAAGGAACGTCTTTCTTCCAGAGCTTGGATGAATGAAGTGAAATCCAAAACTCTGGTATCGCAGCATTCTTCCAAGGCATGCAGTTGATCCCGCCATTGAGGCTGTCCAATATTCAGTAAGGCATCAGGCCTGAAGGTGGGAAGGATATTCCCATCCCAGCCAGAATCACGCATCGCCTGATGCGCTGACAGCGGGTCTGTGGCTGTGTCTGTTGTACACAGCGCTTCAATATTGAATTTTTTGTAGAGCTGCCTGGGGGTGAATTCTTTAGAGCGTAATGCTTCATTGATCTCATGGTAAATCTGATCCGCATGATCTTGATCAGGTTTTTGGGTAATCCCAAAAACCATGGATAATTCATTTTCAATCCATAATCCCGAAGGGGTGCCATCCAAAAATGAGAAATGGTCGCAGAAAATCCGCCAGATTTTCAAAGGATCATAGGCCCGTTCGCTCATACCCTTCGGCTGGATTCCCAGTTCTTCTAAGGACACTCCTTGCGATACAAGCATGCGGAGGACATAGTGATCTGGTATGACAAACAATGAGGCAGGATCATTGAACCTGGCATCCGAGGCTGCAAAAAGGTGTGGGTCGACATGACCATGGGGACAAATCAGCGGTTCATCCTGCACGGCATCAAAGATCTCCATAGCTGTTTTATGCTGTGGATGGGATGGATCAAAGACTGTGATTTTGGGTTTCATGCTTTCCACCTTACAAGGATGTGTTGAGAGGATAATGTCATTTGCCCAATTCACCATCATCCATCATCAGGTTCAGAGACAAACAATTGATGCGCCAGTTTTAGCCCCAAGACCACTTCATTTTCAGCGATCCTCAGGTGAATAGTTTCATTGAACGGGAGTTTCCTGATAACCCGGCCTTCCACGCCCGGCATCAAACCTTGTTTTTCGAGAAATGACAGGGTTTGATAATCCTCTTCCAGGTTTTCATGAATCCGTCGAATCACAAAGTCTGTTCTAGGATCGAGTTGAGATAGCGGCGCCCAATTACGGGCTTTATCTTCATACCCAGGCAGCGGGTTACCATGAGGACAGAACATGGGATCTTCCATTTCAGATTGAAGCCGCTCAGCAACTTCCGCTGATATGGCATGTTCGATTTGATGGGCTTCCCTATGCAATTCTGAGAGAGGCAGCTTGAGAACTCGGGAAAGCATCCATTCTGTTAACATGTGCCGGCGGATGACGCTCATCCCCGCTTGTAAACCCTCATTCGTCAACTCAATCTCTTTATCAGCCGTAACCCTCACCCAGCCATCACGACACATGCGCTTGATGGTGGCTGCCACGGTTGATGCGGCAACATCCAATGTTTCCGCCAACCTGGCGCTGATCACACGTTCGCCATCACGGGTCAGTGTATAAATGATGCCTAAATAATCTTCGATTGTGGGGCTGGGGCGGATAGGATCCAACATCGTCATTTCCTTCGATTGTTCTATCTTAATTTTAGCACCGAATAACCAATATCCGGTACACTAAAATTAAATAACAACCTTATACAAGCAGATATTAGGATATTCAAATATCCTGATTTTAAAGGTAAAATTACTTACAAATGTGAAAGGAAGAAAAAAATGGCTACTTTAGGTCAAAAATTACGTGAACTAAGACATCAAAAAGGATACAAACTCAACGAAGTCGCAGAAGGCGCTGATCTCTCCATCTCGTTTATTTCCCTCATAGAACGCGACAAAGCATCTATCTCCGTCGAGAACCTACAAAAACTGGCAAATTTCTACAATGTCCGCCTTTTCCAGATTTTTCAGGATATTGAAGAAGAAGATGCCTACGTCGTCCGTGAGGGGCAAATGGAAGGTCTGATGGGCTTTGGGGCTCCATCCAAGCCAACACTCTTCATCCTGTCCCCGGAGGACAACCTGTCCTTCAAAGCAATCCTGGCTTTCCTGCCGCCGGCATCCCAGCTTGAGAACATTCAACTCCAAAAAGGAGAAGCCTTCATTTTAGTCAAAGAAGGTCAGCTTGAGATATCTCTCTCCAATAAAAAACCGATGACCTTGAGCAAAGGCGACAGTGCCCATCTGACCAGCTTCAAAGGGACCCAACTCCAAAGCGCAATGCATGACAAACCAACCACATTGCTCATCGTCGCCTCTGCAACTACACAGCATCTGGACAAACAGGGCAACATCCTGAAATATAACGAGATTGTTCAATAGGCTCCATCCAAGTTTCTTCACAATCACCTGCCCATCACAGCAAGGGATAATCCCTAGTTAGAAAATTATCTGATGCAACAATCTGATGATTTGCCCTGCAAAATGTTGAAAAATTATTGAATCAGATTGGGTTTAAAATTGGTGTTGACAAATGGGAATAAATATCGTATTATTTAGATAATAAATATCCTAATTGGGTTTTAGAGATTTCAGCGAACAGCAAATTTCTTACAACCTCCAATATTTCTCTCCCTCAATGAAAAAACCGCTCAAATTTGAGCGGTTTTTTTCACTTAACTCATAATCTCAAACCCCGCCAAATGCAGAAAAACCGCCATCTACGGGCACTACGACACCGGTCACAAAACTTGAGGCTTCTGTAATCAACCACAAGATCGTGTCAATCATCTCCCCTGGATCCCCAAACCTACCCATGGGCGTCATTTGGATGATTTGTTCTCCTCGCTCTGTTAGCTCCCTTGCATTGTCCAATAACAAATATTCATTTTGCTTTGTCATTAAGAAACCAGGGGCAATGGCGTTGACACGAATTTGGGGTGAATACGTCTGAGCCATGTGAACTGCAAGCCATTTTGTGAAGTTGTCCACGGCTGCTTTTGCTGCAGAATAAGATACAACATGCGTTAAGGGTTTCAATGCAGCCATTGAGGAGATATTGAGGATAACGCCCTTTTTCTGATCCGCCATGACCTGCCCAAAGACTTGACAGGCAAACAACGTTCCCATGAAATTGACATCGAACACCCCCCTCACAGCCTCTTCGGGTAAATCAAAAAAGGACTGACTCGCGCTGGTTGTCGCCCCAGGACGATTTCCGCCAGCACCATTGATGAGAACATCTATACGTCCAAATCGACTCTTGATTTCATCTCGGGCTTTGACCAGTTGAGATTTGACGCTCACATCTGTGGCAATAAACACAGGCTGCTGACCAAAGCCTTCGATAGTCTCCATCTTTTTTTCATCATTAGTTCGGGATAATAAAATCACTTGCCCCCCAAGATTGACTATCGCTTTTACTGCTGGTGTCAGTAATACACCCGTTCCGCCCGTTACCACAATAATTTTGTTTGAAAAATCAGACCTGCTGTCATTTTCCATCATACATCCTCCGCTTCATACGGTCACCACTTCCCCATCTCACGATATCAATCATATCTTAAAACCCGTATAGTATACTGAGGTATAAGTGTCAATAAATACAATTAAGATAGACGTATGATTAGAGTTTCAAGAACCTTCGCTATTCCAGAACATGAATTTGAGGAGGAATTTGTGCAATCCTCCGGACCTGGCGGCCAAAATGTGAACAAGGTGGCTACAGCTGTTCAGCTCCGATTTAATATTGATCAATCTGGCGTACTTCCACAAAACGTCAAAGAAAGGTTGAAAGCATTGGCGCATAACAGGATAACCAGCGAGGGTGATCTCATCATCGAATCGCAAAACCACCGTTCTCAGCATAAGAACCGGAAAGCGGCGCGCGAAAAACTGGCACAGTTGATGCGAAAAGCGCTTAAACCGCCGAAGAAACGGAAAAAGACCAAGCCAACCAGGGCATCCGATGAACGCCGGCTTGAAGAAAAACGCCTTCGGGCAAGAAAGAAAAAACTGAGAAAAGATCCACCCATACCCCCAGAATAAGCATATTTATATGGAAAAATTATGACTTTCTAGCTGTATATGCTTAATGTCATATGATTTTAGATAAATATCTAACGAATTGTTCCAAACCTCTTTGAATTCGCCCATTCAGCGTGTATAATTGGCAAGCTATGAAATTATTACTAAGATTTGCAAAGAAATATACCTGGGCTCTGGTCATCACGGTGGTCAGCATGCTGGCGCTGGTCGGTGCGCAACTCCTGATTCCCTGGCTGATTCGGACATTGATTAACTTAGTCACCGAAAACCAGCTCTCACCTTCCACAATGAATACTGTCAGCCGGTTAACCCTGATCGCTTTGGTGACTTTCCTGGCTCGCGGGGTGGTCCAATTTCTCCGCAGTTATATGGCCCATATTGCGGGTTGGGGGGTTGTGTCTGACGCCAGGAGATATGTTTACGAACACCTTCAACAATTATCTTTACGCTTTTATGAGGACAAACAAACTGGACAGTTAATGTCTCGTATTGTCAACGATACCGACTTATTTGAGCGCATGATCGCACATGCCATCCCCGATGTCTTGGTCAACCTGATCACCTTTGTCGGGATTACGCTTGTGCTGGGGAGCTTGAATTGGCGGCTGACCCTATACAGCATGGCGCCCATCCCCCTTGTAATCCTGTCCCTGCTTGGTTTCGCCAAAATTGTGCGTCCTGCTTTTAGGCGGCGGCAGCGTGAAGTTGGTGAATTAAACGCCATTCTCAATGACAGCATCGCAGGGATTAGGGAGATCAAAGCCTTCAACCGGGAAAGTGAACAATTGGAGCGGGTTGAGGTGGGCATTGAACGCTATCGCTCATCTCTAATGACAGCCTTACGGCTGATGGCGATCTTTCAACCCTTCATTGACCTTTCCACGTCCATCGGGCAGCTCGTTGTGATCTTCTTTGGCGGTCAAATGGCCCTGCAAGGCGTCCTGCCCGTGGCAGACCTGGTTGCCTTTTTCCTTTATCTTGAAATGTTCTACCAACCTATTCGTGCACTGGGTATGTCCTGGGAGCATATCCAAGAATCCATGGCGGGATTTGACCGAGTTTCCGAATTGTTATCAGAACAGCCCGACGTAACCAGCCCCAAAGAACCCATTCCCCTCCCAGAGAACGTCAAAGGGCATCTGAAATTTGAAGATGTCGGTTTCAGTTACGGGGATGGTGAGATCGTCCTCAACGATGTCAATCTGGACATTCCAGCGTCTACCGTTGTCGCCCTGGTGGGCCCAACCGGTGTTGGGAAATCCACATTGGTCAGCCTGATCCCAAGATTTTACGACGTTAAAGAAGGTCTGATTAGACTGGACGGTATTGATATTCGCAAACTGAATGTTGACACCCTCCGGAGCAACATCAGCATCGTCCTTCAAGACGTCTTCCTCTTCCACGGTTCCGTGCGGGATAACCTCCTTTTCGGCAATCCAAACGCCACAGACGAGGACATAATCAACGCAGCAAGAATCGCCAATGCACACGATTTCATCACTGCGCTTCCAGAAGGGTATGAAACCATCATCGGCGAACGGGGCGTCAAGCTCTCTGGCGGCCAGCGGCAGCGCATCTCCATCGCCAGAGCCGTCCTTAAAGATACACCCATCCTGATTCTGGATGAGGCCACATCTTCTGTTGACACAGAAACCGAACTTCTCATCCAGCAGGCATTAGAGCGGTTGATGAAAGGCCGCACAACGATCATTATTGCCCATCGCCTGTCAACGGTGAGAAATGCCGATAAAATTGTCGTACTCAAAGGAAAGGATATCATCGAGCAAGGAACACATGAGGAATTGATTCAACAGGATGGATTATATTATCGCCTATATACCGTGCAGGAAAACCTTTGATCCCCCATTCAGAAAACATAAACAAGCGCTGGTTGTCCAGCGCTTTTTATTTTAATGGCAGGATGGTGTTTTCCCGATGTTCGATTTCAATGAATTCAATCGAGCCTTGGGTCAATTCCACCATGTTATTCTTGAAAGACGCCACACACGAATCCCCAATGCGTGCGGTGAGAGTCACATCCGCGCCAAAATCCTGATCCTTGATAGTGCCGTGATGATTATGAATAATCAACCGCGTCTTATCATATAGGGCGTATGGGATGACGAACATCAGCGATGTTGTTGAAATTTTCCGAGCCCGCGGTAGGGCTTCCAATGCCATTCGGACACTATCGCTGTAAGCCCGCACCAGTCCACCCGTCCCCAGTTTTATGCCCCCATAATAACGGGTGATGACCAGGGCGATATCCCCTAAACCGCTGCCGCGCAAAACAGCAAGCGCGGGTTTACCTGCAGTCCCCGACGGCTCCCCGTCGTCTGAGCAATGTGCAATAGTTGCGCTGCCATGGCCGATCAGATACACCGGGACGTGATGGGTGGCATCGGGATACTTTTCCTTGATATTTTCAATGAATGACCGGGCTTCATCAACACTAAAAGCTGGACTCACGCTGGTGATAAACCGCGATCGGCTTTCAGTGAATTCAATTTCTATCCGTCTGGCTGGTATGAGTTGATGGTTCGACATGGAGGCTCGTATGATACTGGTGGAAAAATGTGGGCTCATTTTACCCTATGGGGTGAATAATGTGCCAGTTAACGAAGAGTCCGTGCTCTTCCATCCAGAACGAACCTGTAGAAACACCCGGCCGGGCGTCTCTACGATAGGTGTTTCTATCCCATTTAAAGCAAAAACGACTCTTTTTTACTCAGAGTCGCTTGATGCCCCCACGGGGATTCGAACCCCGGTTTTAGCCTTGAAAGGGCTACGTCCTGGTCCCCTAGACGATGGGGGCGCTTGCTTAATTAAGCGAATGCAATTCTACCATTCATCATGTCACAGGTCAAGAATGTAATTTACTTTTATAATCTCAATCCTCGACAGGTGTTAAAACCTCCGGCCGATCATTTTGTGGTGAATTCACTTCCCGTGAAACAGGAAAACACTTCATCTCCTCAGCAGGATAAGGTTCCAATAAGTCCAATAAAGCCCCTTCCTTTTGCCCCTCATCCAGCCACTGCCACCTTGCTTCCTCCCCTAACATGACCGGCATGCGTGAATGATAATGACTGACAAGGTCATTGGGCGGACAGGTCAGAATCGTGCAGGTATGTAATTCACCACCCTGCGGTGGCTCCCAATGTTCATACAAACCGGCAAACGTAAAGGGTTGGTCATTATTGAGCTTAAATAGATAAGGGGTTTTGGGTGCACCCTTCTCTTCTGCATGCCATTCGAAGAACCCGTCTGCAAGGATCAAACATCGGCGGTATTTAAAGGCCGCTCTAAAGGATGGCTTTTCTGAAACCGTTTCAGAACGGGCGTTGATCATGCGATTGCCAATATCTGGGTCATCGGCCCAAAAGGGCACCAAACCCCAACGGTAGAGTGCCACGGCGCGGGACTCAGCATCCTTGACAATCGGAATGGGTTGTGAAGGGGCAATGTTATATCGGGGCTGAACGATATGGACAAATGGCCCAAGGTCCAACAACTCCTGGAGCTCACCGGGGTCAAGCGTCAGCGTAAATCTTCCACACATAGAGCATCCCTTCTGATAACAGAACACCAATGGGTAATGCGATTCTATCACACCACCATGTTTGAATTGGGTTATGCAGGCTACAGCTAAATGAGCATGGAAACCAACAGCCAAACGCTAAGCGCGATAAAGACAACACTCATCCCTAATTTCACCCAGGAAGCGTTCTTCTGAAGAAATTGCGTGAGGTCTTTGGAAGTGGTCCCAAAATAAACCAGGACAAAAATGACGATAAGAGGCAAAATGAAAAGCAAATTGTAGATGATGAGATATAAAATGGCTTGTAAGCGCAATTCAGGAATGCTGCTCACAAAGATAATGGTTGGCAGGTAAATCTGGCCAGTGCATGCCAGCTCAAGAAATGAAATTAAAATCCCGGCCACAAAAGCACCGATGATGTAATTGCTTGATGAACGTCCCTTACGAATAGTGGCATTAATCCTTTTTCGCAGGGGTTCAGGCAGCTTCAACAGCATATCACTGACCTCCCCCTGACGTGCCTTTCGATAGTCTAGAAAACTCAGCACTGCCAGAACCAGACAAAACACCCCCGTCAACACATAGACGATTTTGGCAATAACGTCTAAAGTGCCGCTGACCATTTCCAGGATCTGATACAAACCCAGGCCAATAGCCAAATACGCCAGGAAAACGCCCAGGGTAAATGCCCCACCGACGAATAAGACGTCTTTTCCAGTCCGGCCGCTCAGTGTCAGATATGACACAAAGAAAACAAGCGTGGCAAAGGCACAGGGATTAATCCCGTCTACCAGGCCGGCCGCCACAACGGCAAACCAGCCCATATTCCTGAAGCGCTCCAAGATGGTTTGCTGTCCTTGCTCTGGATCAAAATCCAACCAGATTGGGTCTGTTCCGGTTTGTTGATAGTCTTCAATCACTGCTCTGATATTTTCAAGAGAAAGCTCACCAGAAAGTAAGACTTGTTCACCGATAATAATCGCTGGCGTCCCAAAATCCCCATTGAATCCAATTTCCTCAACCATCCACGCTGCCAGGTCTGCGTGATCATAGATATTGAAATCCACAACCTGAAGTTGGGGATATTGGGAACGAAGATAAGTTAAATCAGCTTCCACACGGCTGCATTCTTTGCAGCCCGTTTGATAGAAATAAGCCGCATAAATCGGCGCTTCAACCGAGCAGACCTCATCTTCCGCACAGAGGGGATCTATTTCTGATGCAGTATCCGGGTCCACGCTGACCAGCGTGCCCATATCCACATCCTCAATTTCTGGAAAAGCAATCCCACCTTCCTCAAGGCCATCCGCAACCATCTGCTCAAAGGACTCCCGGATGGGTGTCTCACCAATTAAAATCTCGTTATCAATAACTAGTGTTGGGATGCTACGCTGTTCAACAGGGATTCCAAAATGAGCTTCAACTTTTAACATCGCCTCATAGTATGCAGGAATGCTGATTTCCAACAAACGCAAATCCAGCATATCACCATATTTATCCTGCAGAGGTGTTAAAACTTCATCAATGACCTCAATACAGTGTGGACAGTCACTGGCGTAAAAATATAAGGCTTGAACTGCGCCTTCAACTTCAGGCTGCATCTCCTGCGATTGTACAGGTCCCACTGGGGTCAACTCTTGAGGGGTTTCAGGCTTCGCAAAGGTTTTTTGCACTGAAACAAAAAGCAAGCCCCCCAGCAAGCTTAGAACAACTGCGATTTTAAGTGCTAAAGATCGTTTCATTGATTTTCGTTTCCTTCGGCTTCGATCTGTTTTCATAATTATTATTATTCATTAATATATTTTCGCAATGGTAATATATATCCCTAATTTAAGTTAGAGCACCATGACACAATTACACATTCTAACATTTTTTAACCTAATCTATAAGTGACAAACTCTGTCAGTAAAACCTACCTTTGACCGACTAAATCACGAACACCTAATCATAACTTAATTTCCTCTTTTTATTCCAAAAACATATTGTAATTATAAAACACTTGTTCTATAATTGAATTATGGATACCTTCAGCAAACTGAAGACGTTGTCAATCAATATGCCTTTCGAAGGAGCAGAGGATATTGGCCCCCAGCCCAAACATCCCTCTTGCAGCCAGGAACTTCACCAACTGGAAGAGCATTTCCCCGTCACAAACGCCCGGCTTCCCAATGGCAAGACCATTCCCCTGCTGAAAACCATGCAGACATCTGTCTGTGAACGGGATTGCAATTATTGTTGTTTCCGCTCTGGCAGGGACACCAAACGAGCCAGTCTGACACCTGACGAATTAGCGTCGGCTATTGTCAAATTATCCGATGCTGGCATTGCAAAGGGCGTGTTTCTTAGTTCGGGCATCACCGGCGGTGGCGTTCACACCCAGGATCGGATCATCGCCACAGCGGAGATCCTGCGCAACAAGTTCCAATATCGAGAATATATTCATCTGAAAATTATGCCCGGCGCCGAAAAGGATCAGGTGTTCAGGGCTATGCAGCTCGCCGATCGGGTGTCCATCAATCTGGAAGGCCCCAATGAGGCCAGCCTGGAGAAATTGGCACCGCACAAAGTTTTCTTCGAAGAGCTCCTGGAACCATTGAAAATGATCAATGAAATCCGCAGAGAGTATCCACCTCACCTCGCCTGGAAGGGCACATGGCCATCGAGCTGCACACAATTCGTGGTGGGTGCAGTGGGGGAATCAGACCTTGACCTGCTGCAAACAACCAGCAAGTTAAAATCCAAATTCAATATTATACGGGCATATTATTCGGGTTTTTCGCCGGTGATGAACACACCTTTTGAAAACCTACCGCCCCTCAACCCCTGGCGTGAGCATCGCCTCTATCAAGCCTTTTATCTGCTCAGGGATTACCAATTTGATTTGGAAGATATTCAATTTAACCCCCTTGGGAAGTTATCCCTTGAGAAAGACCCCAAATTGGCTTGGGCAGAAAGCAACCTCCTCCACAATCCCATTGAGATCAATCAAGCTGATTACCAGCAGCTTCTAAAAATTCCCGGTATCGGCCCTGTTTTTGCCCGTAAGATTATAAATATCCGGGTTCATGGTAAGATTCGGGATATCAGCACCTTGCAAAAATGTGGCGTCTCAACAGCCAGGGCATCTCGATTCATCCTATTAGATGGTCAAAGGCCTGCCTACCAACCCAGCATGTTCTGATGGAGTCCTCATAAATCAGGTTCTTAATGATGAACAAAAGAAAATTATTATTCGTATCCCTGATCTTATTTATCAGCATTTCTCTATCCATCGCGACAAGAGCATTTTCTGTATTTCCCGTCAACGCACAAGAAGAACAAAACATATACTTGCCCATTATCTTTAGTTCCGGGAATTACACCGGTAAACTCCCTGCCAACAGTTATTACATGATTACGGTCAATGATGGTTTTCTTTACGATCTGGGATGTGAGATTGGCACCCGAGATCAAAATGAACCAGAGGTGCAGGACAGCGTCTCCGTGCTTGATTTCAGCTATCCCATCTGCGGCAGCGAGCTGGGTTATGGCGCAGACCTTTTTGGTTTCGGCCCCGTCCCCCTCAGTGACATTGAAAGCGCCGTAAAGAATTTCGCCTTAGGCTATTACAGCTGTACAGGTTCAGATAATGAATCCAATCTTGTTATCGGCGTGGGAACGAATAATAAACCCACATCCTGCGACACCGAAGAAAAATCCGCATCCCACGCTGCTGCCTGGGCTGAGATGGTCAATCGCATTAATCAGTGGGCCATAGATCAAGGTCTTTTCCAACAAGTTCAAGCCTATGGCGCCAGCGATATCGAGTTGGGATGGAACTCGCCAGCATGGTCTCGTGCTTGGGTGAATGGCTATGATCAAGCCAATCAGTATCCTCTATTGCATTTCGGCGACGCCGCCGGCTGCCCCTACACTGCAGGCAGCACCTCAACCACATGCGGCGCCGGCTGGGATATGGAAGATGTCTGGTACGTCTCCTGGGGTGCACCGCCAAGCCTGCCCCTGCCATTGATCTATCGCACGGATGGCATCCAGGCGGAACAATGGGCCCATCTCAGTCGATATAGCGTCAGTCAGCACGGCGCTCCTATGGCATTCACAGGGGTCTTCACTCAATACCAAGCTTGCCAGCAGACAACCTGCGACGGCACAGACAATACCCCTTATGAAGCATACCAACAATTAACAGCAGCATTATCCAAATCTCCGGACACTGCCATGGAACTCCAATGGATGACGGATATCCGCTGGATTCTCTCTTCTGAACTACCCGAATCACGGACAACCACAGAGAAAGATCAGGATATCGACCATGTTCTCCCACAGCAGACCTTGATAAATCAGATCCAATTTTCGCTCAACAACGCCCAGCCAGGCTCGCAGATGCAAACCAGCCTCGAAGAAAAATTGCAATTATTAGATTATGCTGCTCTTAAAGTTGAAGAATCTCAGAATAACCGCGCCAATAAGGACACGCTCTCCTCATCCAGCCTGGCAGAAAGTAATGATCCAGAATTTAGAAGTGGGATCATCCCCGATGGATCACTTGTCGGGTTGCCCTATGGAATGAATGTCAATAACATCTGGCAAGGGCAAGTTGATGGTGGCTACCTGCAAATCGCAGCAGGATCTGCGCCAGATTCACCACAACAAGGCGCTTTATACATAGTTTTTACGAATTCGGATAAAACCTCGTCGCAATCCAAGCTGATCTTAACACCTGAAAACACAGGCAAGTTATTCATCCTTGAAAGCCGTGATTATGGCTTAGTTCTCCAGGGGGAAAAAGGGACAATTTACATTTTTGATCTACAGGATTTTTCAATCGAATTCCAGAGCACCCCATAAAGAAATGCTTTGGTTAAAAAAACAAAACTCCCCCAAGCTAGACGATTTCCACCTCATCCAGATTGATCTCACAGTTTAAGAAAGCTTGCAACAGGGCTTGCTTCTTTTCCTGATCCAATCCCTGGATCACCCATCTGAGGGTGAAAGAGCCATCGCTGAAGGTGTTATTAACCGTCCGGAGGATGTTCCCCCCATAGCGGGAGACCAATCCCGCCAGGTACGCCAGAACGCCGGGTTTATTGGTGTTGCCAGGACCAACAATATTGATCGTTGTCCACCCAAGAACCTGCCGTGAGATGCCAGCTGCATCCAGCGCTTCATCCACATCACGCAAACGAATCGCACCGCCGCCTAAGGCTGAGTAAAGATCATCCAAACTAGCTGCTGCCAGGGAACTTAATAGATTTTCAAATTTCAATCGCTCCTGTATTTGAACATCCTCGAGATCCACAATCCCCCTATCAGCCAACAAGGGCGTCAGCATCTTTCGTCCCTCTTCAGCCGTCTGCTTCAGCGCAACCGTCACCAACACCGAACGTAGTTGACGAGCGGTAGACAGGTTACAGAACTTAAGCCAATCCTCCGAGGGGGTCATCCGCTCGCCTTGGGTGATCACTTCAACCACATCGCCGGGCTGGATTTGCGCGTCCAGCCTTCGAGGCTTTCCATTCACTTCAACATGGTTGATCTTATCAAGGAGAAAATCTTGAATCGCAGCAACCGCATCCAGCACGGTCGAACCATCGGGTAAAAATCGGGTACCGCCGGTTGGCGTAAAAATCTGGATTGGCTTATATTGCGTGATTTGTTTACCATTCTGTAAAGCATAAACCACGCCCCAAAGGTTCTCACCCTCCATTTCCTCGGTCGTGATTGCCACCTCGACAGCGCCCAGATCAGGCAGCCAGGCTGTCACCTGCAGGGCACGATAGCCGTGCTGCGGGCTGGCAATGTAATCATCAAAGCGGTTATGGTCCAAATTCCGATTGAAGAAACGATTGACCCGGGCGAGCAGCCGGTAGCAATCCGACACGTGCCCATTTTCCACCAGCATCCTGAAACTGATGATGTCATTGACCGCCGAAAAGTCATCCAGGGAGGTCCTGCGGTCTCTGGCCATCCGCCGTAGTTTCTGCCAGGCCTGCCAATACCCATTTACGATAATCTGGATTCGGCCTGGAATGCCCTCTTCTTCCATCAATTCACTTAATTGGGACAGCATATCATTGATGAAGCCCAACTCCAATCGCGGATCGCTGTCGATTTGCTCTTTGACAAACTCAAACACCTCCGCCTCAGCAAATGGAAAAGCCATATCTTCCAACCAGCGTCGCCAGCGGTAACAATTCAAAATACCCGCCAATTTTCCATAAGCCCGAATGGCTTCCGTGGCCTTCTGGCGCTGCTTTTCCGGCGACATATGTTCCAATGTCATGATGTTGTGGCTCTTATCCGCCAGTTTTACAAGAAAAACCCCCGGATCGCGAAATCTCGCAATTTTCCGGAGGGTTTCAAGTTCCCTTGATCTGCCGTCTCGGGGGTTACTCATCTTAGTGACGCCATCTACCAGATAAGCCACATGTTTCCCAAGAATACCAGGGAAATGCTGCTGGATCTGTTCCAGGCTCTCTCCCTGGTCCTCCACGGCATCATGCAGCAGTGCAGCAATCGTCCAGGCTTCATTCTGAACAAGACGATCAATGAAAGAAGCGATCCAAACACAATGGGTTTCAAAATAAGGCTCGCCGCTTAGACGGCGTTGTCCTTTGTGAAGTTCTTTTCCTAATTCATAAGCTTTGGCGATAGCAGGCGTGCGCGGGTCAAACTCCCCTTTAAAGGTAAATTCATCGGCTATTCTAGGACGAATCTCGCGCACAAACTCGACTTCAACCATGAAAACAAGCCCTTAATTAAATCTCAGATTAGAGTTTCCAATTTTGGATTCTTCTAATTCTCTTTTAACCAGATTCACTCTTTTTCGGCGTCTTTTTACACTAATTTGAGAGTTCAAATCAGTACCATGAGGGCGATTTAGAAACGATTATATCCGTTTTTTAGTGAATTAGGCAAATGAAAATGAATAACGGTAAATTATTGAGATTTTCGACGATTCTCATAATCCTTGTAGGTTTAGTTTTACCACAAAATGTCTTTGCAGCCACTCCTGAAGCAGCAAACCAAAATGCGGGGCAACCCACTGTAAGCATCCTGAACACATCCAGCACTGCCATTGAACTATCCGTTGTTTTTCCTGATCAACCTTTGGTCAACAGGAACGACAGAAAGGTGTTTAATGAAAGCATTTACAGCCACCCCTCAGAGGTGGGTGTACCTGACCTGCCAGTGTTAAGGAAGAACATCAAGCTTCCCTCTGCCACCGAGTACAGTGTTGAGGTGATCGACAGCCAATCCTATACCGCCACATTGGGCGAAGATGGATTGCCTAACAGCATTCCAGATCGACAACCGGAAGTTGAAAAATGCGAAGGCCAGGAATGTGAGGATCCCACACAGGAAGAAACCAAGCAAGAGTCAACGGCAACACCGACTGAAACCCTAACAGAAGAGCCGACACAAGAACCCACACAAGAGCCCACGGAAACGCTCACTCAGACCCCTACGGAAGAGATGACGGCAACACCCACCCAGACACCGACGACAACTCTTACAGAAGAGCCCACCGCAGAATCTACGGAGACATTCACACCTACCCCCACAGAAGAGCTCACCGAGACTCCCACAGAGGAGCTAACCACAACACCGACTGAAGAACCCACCCAGGAGGAATCATTCGATTCTGAGAATGCTTTCCCCAATTCTCCTGTTCAAATCCTGAACACCTACACATTGCGGGGACAAAGCTTCACACAATTCCAGTTCTGGCCAGTTCAGTACAATCCCGCAGACCAAACGGTTCAAATCTACCAAAGTATGACCGTTCGGATCACCTTCCAGGAACAAACGCTGCGAATGTCATCCACCAGTTCTACGGCAAAATCATCTGACACTTTTGAAGATATTTATTCAGATCAAACGCTAAATAACGAATCTGAGGCGCAGTTCAACTCAACTCGCGACGCAAAAAGTGGCGAAGTCATGTTGATCATCGCCCCTGATGCCTTCCTCTCCACCTTATCCACCCTAGTCAACCTCAAGGAAGAACAAGGCTTTTCAACCACGTTAGTTGGATTATCCACAACCGGAACAACAACAACAGGCATCAAGAATTACATTCAGAATGCCTATAACTCATGGTCTCCAGCCCCAACCTATGTATTATTGGTTGGTGATGTCAACAACGGCAGTCTCAGTATGCCCGCCTTTACCGGGCAATCCTCAGGAACAGTGACAGATCTGTATTACGGAACGGTAGACGGCTCAGATTGGATACCTGATATTTTCGTTGGAAGGCTTCCCGCACGCAACACGACGCAGTTGAACACCATGATCAACAATCTCATCGCCTATCACAACCTCACAGGTGCTGAGAATTGGGTCAAGAAGGCTTCTTTCTTAGCCTCCAGCGATTCGAACTACTATGAGTTCGCAGAAGCCACACAAGATTACGTCATCAACACCCATACAGCACCTAAAGGATATACAGGCACCTTCCCCAATTCACCACAAAATGGTGGCGATAAATTATACGCAGTAAAATATTCCGCCGGGAATTCCCAGGTGGTCAACGCCATCAATAACAAACGAGCTCTAATTTCCTACACGGGTCACGGATCCCGTTCTTCATGGGGCGGTCCATATTACAACCAGAGCAATATCCGCAACATCAATAATTCCAATGTCTTCAGTGTGGTCACCAGTTTCGCCTGCATCACCGGCGATTTCAGCACCACCGAATCCTTCGGAGAAACTTGGCTACTTCAATCGGGAAAAGGCGCGGTGGCCTTCATCGGCGCTTCATCAAGCAGCTTCTGGGGACCCGATGACACATTGGAACGCGCCATGATGGATGCCTTATACAGCGGCGCAGATTCCGCAAACCTTGTCAGCTCTTTCCGATACGCCGGTTTGATGGCCGTGGAAGCCGAAAGGCCCGGCACGGGAACAGCACAAAGCCGCTATTATTGGGAAATTTACAACTTGTTGGGCGACCCCTCACTGGAAATGCTCATTGAACCCAAACCTATTGAGGATTATAAACCTGTTCTTAGTTCATCATCCGTCTCGGTCAGCCAGGCACCGGGCAGCGTTGTGACCGTTACACTGCAGCTCACAAATGCCGGGGCGCAAACGGATGCTTATGACATTAATTTGTCCCCTGGCGACGGTTCGGCAAGTGTCCGAACCAGCAAGTCCGTTGAATTGGCGTCCGGCGAATCGACTACCATTGAGGTGACATTCACCATCCCCGAAGACGCAGAATTTGGGCAGGTGGAGCAATATGAGCTAACCGTCACCTCCCAAAACGATCCTGACAGCCCTCCAGCGGAAGATCGCTCAACCATCGAATTGAAAGCAGCAATGTTAAGTTTCGTTCCGCTGCTTATCCAGCCCTAAAACAGGCCTAATTTCACTAGAAGTAAAGCACCCGGTTCCTCATTTGACTGGGTGCTTTGCTGTTAACCCATCTTGAAATAGAACAAATATTCTATTATACTAAGACTATGAGCTTAATCACCCAATTCTGGCGCTGGGTCAACCCGGCACAGTCAACTCGCTTGCTCCTCCTGGAACTGGATCCCCTTGACGCGGACTACCTAACGCAGGTGGCCGCTGACTCGGGTCTTTCGCGGCAGGAAGCAGCTCAAGACCTGCTCAAGACCGCCCTGGTGGAAAGGCAGGTGGCAGAGGCGTATCTGGAACGCTGGCAGGCGCTGACGCCCCGGCAGCAGCAGGTAGCCGCGCTGGCTTGCCTGAACTTCACCAACCGGCAAATCGCCGCACGCCTGGGCATTTCACCGCAGACGGTTAAATCGCATATGTACAACCTGCTCCACCGCTTTGAGCTGAACAGCAAAACGGAGCTGCGCCGCGCATTATCCGATTGGGATTTCAGCCAATGGATTGAGACTTAACCCCTTCGTTTAACCCCAATTTCACCCGCGTTTAACCCCGAATCACCATATCCCGCAGGACGGCCACGGCGTAAGATAAAGCCATGACCCGACAAATAACCGTATTCCCGGCGCCCAAAACAGGCAAAATATCCCTGGTGGTCGCCCCTAGGGCGGTTGTGGAAAGCCTGATGTCCATGTTGGCGGCCCTCGCGCTGCGCGGACGGGTGTTGGTGGTGGACGGCGGCAACTGCTTCGACGCCTACGCCCTGGCCCGTGCCCTGCGGCGGCGCACCACCCAGGTGCAGCCCGCCCTGCAATCCGTGCGCCTTTCACGGGCCTTTACCTGCTATCAAATGGTGGCCATGCTGGCCGAACTGCCCGTGGATGGCACCCCCGTTATCGTCCTGGATATGCTGTCAACTTTTCTGGATGAAAACGTGCGCTTCGCCAAACGGCAGCGCCTGCTGGACGAGAGCCTGAACTTGCTGCGGCGCATCAGCCAGGGCGCGCCCGTTGCGGTCTGGGCGCGAACACGGACATCCCTCAATGAAGAAAACCAGCAGCTGCTCACTCCGCTCTTAGAGACCGCACAGGACATCTGGGAACTGCAAGCCCCGCAAATACCATCACATCAATTACCGTTATTTTGAACACACGCTCCCCACTATTACCGTTAAGGAGGAACCCATGGGACGCACACTCCCCTCTGCCACCCAACTCATGCAGCAAGAAGAAGCGGCTTTATCCCGCTTCCGCCGCGCTTTGCGCAAGCAGGATCAACACGCCTTCGACGACCTGTTCGACAGTGCGCACAAACATATCTCAGCCGCAGCCTATGCCGCCCACGCCCTGCCCTTTGAAACCTTCCTGATGGCCATGCTCCTGGAGGAACACAAGGAGGTCGTGCGCCTGCGCAAGATCGTTGAAACACTCGAGGACATGCATGCCTGAATTCACCGGCTGGCTGCTCGACTTGTTCGAGGACCCGCGCGAAGGCCTGGTGCTGTATTTCATCGATGAAGGGGGGGCACGCTGGCGCCTGAGGCGCCCTTTCCCGGTCACCTTTTACGCCCTGGGGGAAGACGCCGAGCTGCGCGCCCTCTGGCAGCACCTCAGCGACCGCCCGGGGGAGATCACCCTCAGCAGGGCATGCCGCATGGACGTCTTTAAGCGGGGAGAGGCGACCGCCCTGGGGGTGACCGTGCAAAACCCCTACCTGGTTCGCAAAGTCTTTCAGCAAACCGCCGCCCGATTCCCCCGCCTAGACTATGCCGACGCCGACTTGCAGATCTCCCTGCGCTTTGCCGCCGAAACGGGCGCCTTTCCCCTGGCGCGCTGCCGGGTGGCGGCCAACGAAACCCATCAACTTGAGGAGATCGAGGTCCTGGAAGATGCCTGGACCTTGAAAACAGAACCCATCCCCCTGCGGGTGATGAGCCTTGAACCGGATGTCGCCCCCCACCACGCTCCGCCGCGGGCCCTGCTGGCCAGGATCGAAGGCGAGACCTACCGCTTCGACCTGAGTACATGGCGTCCGCTCCTGGTTAACCTGCGGGCGCTGATCCTGCGCCACGACCCCGACCTGCTGCTGACCGATTACGGTGACACCTGGCTCCTGCCGCACCTGCTCAAGGAGTCACAGGCGCATCATATCCCCCTGGGGTTGAACCGCGAGCCGGGCCGCGGGGTCAGCACGCGCGCAGAGCGCACGTATTTTTCCTACGGGCAGATCATCTACCGGGGCCAGCAGGTGCACCTCTTCGGGCGCTGCCACATCGACCGCCAGAATGCCGTGCTCTGGGATGACTACGCCCTCGAAGGTACCATCGAGGTCGCCCGGGTGACCGCCCTGCCGCTGCAAACGGCTGCCCGCGTGTCGCCGGGTACCGGCATCTCGTCCATTGAGATGCTGACTGCCCTGCGGGAGGGCATCCTGGTGCCCTGGCAGAAGCAGCAAGCGGAGATGCTCAAGCCGGCCGCCGACCTGTTCTCGGCAGACCAGGGCGGCTTGGTTTACCAGCCCATGATCGGCGTGCACAAAGACGTGGCGCAGATCGATTTTGTCTCCCTTTACCCGGCCATCATGGTGCATTTTAACATCTCACCCGAGACGATCCTGCCCGACCCCGATGGCGACAACCTGGTCCCCGCCCTTGGCCTGGCCATCGACACCAGCCAGGACGGGCTCGTCCCCAAGGCCCTGCGCCCGCTGCTTGAGAAGCGCATCGAGATGAAAAAACACCTCACCAGCACCCCAGCCTGGGACCCGTACCGTAAAGGCTTTGCAAGCCGTTCCTCCGCGCTGAAATGGCTGCTGGTGACCTGCTTTGGCTACCTCGGCTATAAAAATGCCCGTTTTGGCCGCATTGAAGCGCACCAGGCAGTCACCGCCTATGGCCGCGAGGCGCTTCTGCACGCCAAGGAGGCCGCAGAGGACATGGGTTTTGAGGTCATTCAGCTCTATGTGGATGGGTTGTGGGTGCACCACCCCGAGAAAACCCAGCCCGCTGATATCCAGCCCCTGCTGCTGGATATCCAGCAGCGCACCGGGCTGCCAATCTCGCTGGACGGGATCTATCGCTGGGTGGTCTTTGTGGGGTCGCGCCAGAACAAAAAGCGCCCGGTGGCCAACCGCTACTTTGGCGTCTTCCAGGATGGCACACTTAAAGTGCGCGGGATCGATGCCCGGCGGCGTGACAGCACACCCTTCGTCTCAGAAGCGCAGATGCACCTGCTGGAATTGCTCGCCAGGGCAGAGGAACCGGAAGCAGCCCTCCCCGAAGCGGTCGCCTTTCTGAACGCGCGCCTGAAAGCGCTGCGCAACAGTGAGGTTAAACTGACGGATCTCCTCGTCCGGCAACGGTTGGGGCGCAAGCTGGAGGCCTACCGCACACCCTCCCCGGCGGCGCGCGCCGTTATGCAGCTCAACACAGCGGGCAAAACGCTGCGGCCCGGTCAGCGGGTGCCCTTCCTCTACACCCTGGGCAAACCGGGCGTCTTTGCCTGGGACCTGCCCCAAAAGCCCAATCCGCGCGCTGTGGATGTGGCTCGCTACCAGCGCTTGCTCTTGCGGGCTGCGGGTATCGTCCTGGAATCCTGGGGGCTGGATGAGGAAAAGCTCACCGAGCGGATACTCTCAGACCTGAGCCAGTTACGTCTCCCGGCCCCACCGAAGCAGCACCCGCTCAAGCACCGCCGCAATATTCCAGGCGTCATCAACCCCCCGGTGAAGCGTACCCTCAAAGGTCAAACCTATTAGGCTGGCGCCCCGCTGCAATCCGACCTCTTTTTGTAAACCAAGATGCAGAGCCAGTAGGTTCTTGACGTTGATATGCGAGCGTCCAAAGGGATAGGTAACGCCCCAGGCTTCGCATTGCGCAGCAAATTGCAGACGGTCATAATCGCCATAACTGGCCCAGGTACGCTCGTGAGCGCGGTATTCCTCACGCAAAAGCTCACAGGCCTCAGCAAATGTATACCCATCCGCCAGCATTTCAGGGGTGATCGTGGTCAGCTGGATGCAGTATTCACTCAGGGTTGAGCGCTGCGGCTTAACCATGATCGCCCGCGGCGCTGATCGTGCGCCGCTGGCCACGTCCAGAACGCACAGGCCAATCTCGATGATCTCGTTGGTTTGGCCCTCTGGCGGCTCGCCCTCCCAGCAGGTCGCCTCAACGTCAATGACGAGGATCTTGTCAAGTTTCTGTGCCATCGCTTAGCTGTCCGTTCCGTCTGATCACTGCTCGGTCCGCGCGGGTCATCCCCGCCACAACCAGCGTGTAAGAGTCGTCAATCATCTGCTTCAGCTCACCTTCAGGAATGCTGCCATCCAGCGTCACGGTGATCCAGTGTTTTTTATTCAGGTGGTACCCGGGTTTCACAGCCGGGAATTGCTTCTGCAGGATGAGCACGTCGACGGGGTCCGCCTTCAAAGTGACGGTCAGGGGGTCAGCCTGCCAGGCGATCAGGGCGAACATCTTGTGCAGCACCTTATAAACCACCACATCCAAACCAAACGGCATATCGCGCCGGGCGGCGGGTTTAGCCTCAAGGTAGGCGCATAAACGCTCGTAGTCCATCACTTTCATGGGTGGGGTTGCCTCACAGGGAAATAAATTCAACGTCGTCAGCGTGAAGATCAACCACGCAAAAGGATCGAGCCTCTTTACCCAGGCCCCCGAGTGCGCCCGGATTGATGATGCGTGATCCTTTGACAACCTCATCACGCCGCTGATGAGTATGCCCATGGAAAATCCACTGATACTTCTTGCGCCTTGCCAGGTCCATCACCTGCCCCTTAATGTGGCTGTGAACGGCCGCAACCCAAACGCCGTCCAGTTGCCCGGTAAACACCTCCCCCACGAAATTATCCTCTCGTAAACCCTCGAACCGCTTTTTGATCGTACCGGTGGCATAGTCCATATTGCCCGGGGTGTAAATCACCCGAAAGCCGTCAAAGTGCGAGACCATGTCAAACCCTGTAAGGTCACCACAGTGGATCAACGTGTTGATACCCCGATCCCGGCAGATTTCCAGAACGGTCAACAGGTTGGCAATCTGATCATGGGTATCCGAAAGAACGCCAATTTTCATCAGTTAATTCCTCCAATTCGAATATGAATTATACGCTATCCGTAGTTGACACTCAAAAGTCGCATGCAGAAAACAACCCTGGCATCAGCAGAAAAGCGATCAAGACTGGCCGGATTTTCCGGGGCAGCATGCCCTTGACCGGCAGCATAATTTCCAATCATAGGTGTTCTGTGTGGTAAAATTATCAAAGTAAAATTATTCGTGTCGATTTCCATTGGGTTCAAACCACCTTTGCAGTCCGGTAACTGAACCGCCCAACAACCAATGCTCAGGAGATGATATGGCCTCCTCATTACAACAAGGGATCAACGCCGCCAAAGCTGGACGCATGCAGGAAGCATTGGAATTCCTGAAAGACGCCATCATTGAAGAACCGCAAAATGCCGAGGTGTGGGTATGGATTGCCGCTATCATTGATGATATGGATAAACAAGCCATTTTCCTCGAAAAAGCACTTGAGATCGACCCGCACAATATCCCGGCGCAGCGCGGACTAGCTTATCTCGAGCAGCGCAAACACGACCAAACCAGGACTGCAGACGACCACCTTTCTGACTATACACGCCCCATCTCTCCCTTTCCATCATCCAGTGAACGACACAAAGTTACATCGTCTGCAACATGGTCCCCTCGCACCGTTGATGAGCTGGGCGAATTAGCCCATTCATCAGAGAATAAGCACAAGTCGGTTAAACAGAAGGACACCGGAGCCGAGAATGGATTCAAATTAACCCCCATTGAGATCGGGTTGCTGGGTGTCGTTGCCCTGGTATTCAGTTTCATCGGCTTATTGGCAGCCAGTGCGCTATTCAATTTTGAACTGCCATTGGGCTTCCTGCTGGGCGACCGTGCCTCCATGACGTTAACACCTCCCCATTCTGGCGTTTTCCTGTATGAAAACGAGATGTTCTTCGAGATCGGTCGAAATGACGGCCTGCCGACACAGGATGTAGGCTTTCCCACCAGTGCGGCGCCTGAACCGATGGTTCTCCTCTGGCAGACACAAGCTGACCGGGATCAAATCAAATTGGTCTACGAAACAGGTGCATACATCCCTATCCGTGCACAAACGGGAAGGGACGATGTGACCATCCTCCAACCCGACCAGGAACTGCAGCCCGGTTTGTACTGCTTTCAGCAGCTCAATGAGCGTAGCGAGGGTCCTGAGGCATTTTATTGGTGTTTCAAGGTTTCTTTTTCCAGCATCTCTGAATAAGCTCGCCAGTCAAGGCGGCCATGAGCAGAAATATGCCAAACTCTGCTTCATTAACGCCGTGATTTATTCTATAATCAGTCAGCGGATTAATTATTGTTAATGAAAAGGTGTTCATGTCCGAAAAAACCATCCTTGAAGCCCATTTTATCGCCCCAGATATCAAGCAATTCGTGATCCATGCGCCCGTCATTGCCAAAAAACGGCAGCCGGGCCAATTTGTGATCATCCGCATCTCAGAGGCAGGTGAACGGATCCCGTTAACCATTGTGGATTCAGATCAAGTGGCCGGAACGATCACCCTGATTGTCCAGGGAATCGGCAAATCCACCAAACAAGTCAACCAGCATGAGGCCGGCGACACGATCCGTGACCTGGTTGGCCCTTTGGGCAACCCATCGGAGATCGAACATTTCGGCCATGTCGTCGTCATCGGCGGCGGAGTTGGCACGGCAGTAAGTTTCCCCCAGGCTAAAGCACTTAAAGATGCAGGTAACCGTGTCACCGCCATCGTAGGTGCCCGCACCAGGGAACTGGTGATCCTTGAAGACGAGCTGAGGGAGATTGCCGATGAGGTGCTCATTTGCACTGATGACGGCAGTTACGGCCAGGCTGGATTCGTCACCGAACAACTGAAAACGCTGCTTGAAGGGAGCGATCCCATCGACTTCGTTCTGGCTGTTGGCCCGCTGCCCATGATGCGGGCAGTTGCGAATATGACCCGTCCCTACGGCATTAAAACCGTTGTAAGTCTGAATTCGATCATGGTGGACGGGACCGGGATGTGCGGAGGATGCCGGGTCGCACTGGATGGGTCGGTGAAATTTGCCTGCGTCGATGGCCCCGAATTCGACGCTCACCTGGTCGATTTCGACATCCTGATGAAGCGTAACCGGGCCTATCTGCACGAAGAACAATGTGCCCTCGAAAGGGCGGCAGAACTGGTTGAAAAGGCTAACAAGCGGGAAATTCGCAAGATTCCCCGTCAGCCCATCCCGGCCAGGGTACCAGAAGAGCGCATCAAAGATTTCAACGAGGTCAATATCGGTTTTACCGAAGCGTTGGCCATACTGGAAGCCCAACGCTGCCTTGACTGCAAACGGCCGGCTTGTGTGGAAGGCTGTCCGGTCGAGGTCAAAATCCCCGGGTTCATCAACCTGCTAAAAAACAAAGAGTACATCGCTGCCTCGAAGTTGATCAAATCTGATAACGTCCTGGCTGCGGTGTGCAGCCGGGTTTGCCCGCAATCGGACCAGTGTGAAGGGGCTTGTATCCTCACAAAACGCAACGAATCAGTAGCCATTGGCGCTCTGGCGCGTTTTGTGACGGATTATGAACGCAACCACGGTGATCTGACCCCCAAGCGCATCCCGCAGACTCAAAAAACTGGCAAAAAGGTGGCCGTGATCGGCTCCGGCCCGGCGGGATTGTCCTGTGCCGGCGATTTGATCCGCATGGGCCATGATGTGACGGTGTTTGAAGCCTTTCATGAGTATGGCGGTGTTCTGATCTACGGCATACCTGAATTCCGCTTACCCAAAGAGATCGTGCGGGAAGAAGTGGATGCCCTGGCAGCATTGGGGGTTGAGTTTAAGCCTAACATCGTCATCGGTGTGACCTACACCATTGACGAGCTGATGGAAGAAGAAGGTTATGATGCCGTCTTTGTCGGCGTGGGTGCCGGATTGCCCTACTTTATGAACATTCCGGGCGAAAACCTGGTCGGTGTGTATTCCGCCAATGAATTCCTGACCCGGGTTAACCTGATGAAAGCCTACCAATTCCCCAAAGCCGATACGCCTGTGATTGAATGTGCGGGCAAACGCGTGGCAGTTATTGGCGGGGGCAACACAGCCCTGGACTCAGCCCGGGTTGCCCTCAGGCTGGGCGCACTAAAGAGCAGCATCATTTACCGACGCACCGATAAAGAAATGCCTGCACGCCTGGAAGAGATCGAGCACGCCAAGGAAGAACTAATCGACTTCCAGTTCCTCCGCGCCCCGATTGAGCTGATCGGTGATGAGCAGGGCTGGCTTAAATCGATGCGTCTCATAAAGATGGAACTGGGCGAACCAGACCAAACCGGGCGCAGGCGACCAGTGCCCATCGAAGGTTCCGAATATGAAGAACCAGTGGACCTGGTCATTGTTGCCATCGGCAATGGCTCAAACCCCATCATCCAGCGCACAACCAAAGACCTGGAATTCAACCGCTGGGGCAACATCATCGTCGACGAAGACTCTATGGCGACCAGCAAACTGGGCGTCTATGCCGGGGGCGACATTGTCACTGGTGGCGCCACGGTCATCCTCGCTATGGGCGCCGGCCGGCAGGCCGCACGCGCGATCAACGCCTACCTTGATTCAACCAACGGGAATCACTAACCTGCCATGCTCCCCCCCACCAGGATCGTCTGCATTGGCGCGGGCAGCTACTCATTCGGCCTGACAACCCTCGTCTCCCTGCTGCGCAGCAAAACGCTCAAGGGAAGCCAGCTTGTCCTTGTCGATCGGGATGAAGCGCATCTTGCGGTCATGCACAAACTGATCGCCTGGCTTAACGATGTCTGGGGGGCAGAGATGCAGATTGAGGCTTACGCGCACCACCGCGATGCCTTCCCGGGGGCCCAGTTTGTGATCAATGCCATTGAAGTCGGGCCGCGCGAAGGCCTGTGGGAATCGGACTACCGTATCCCGCTCAAGTATGGCGTGCGCCAGCCTTACGCCGAAAACAGCGGCCCGGGCGGGTTTGCCCATGCGGCCCGCAATATCCACCCGATCATGGAGATCGCCAGAGATATGGAAACAATCTGTCCAGATGCCTGGCTGATCAATTTTACCAACCCCATGGCACGCATCTGCGCCGCCGTTCATCGCCATACCCGCATCAAAGTGGTCGGGCTGTGCCACCAGCTCAGCGCCGGTTACGCCATGGTCGGTAAAGCCTTGGCAAAAGACCTGGACATCATTGTCCCGCCAGAATTCACCAGCACCCACGCCAGCAGCAAGTATGCCGCCGGTATGTTCGCCACCTACTTGCAAGCCGTCGACAAAGTTAAGATCACGGCTGCCGGTGTGAACCATTTCACCTGGATGCTTGAACTGGTTGACCGTCAAACCGGAGCGGACCTTTACCCCCTGTTCAGGAAACGGTGGCAGTCGCTTCCTGAAAACTTTGAACCCCTTTCACGCAGAGTGTTTGACGCCTTTGGGCTTTTCCCCATCCCCGGTGATGAACACCTGTGTGAATACCTTCCGTGGGTCAGCGACCCCTCAACCCGACCCTGGGAAAAATACACGCTTGAACTATATGAATGGGACGATCGAGACCGTGAACGCACAGAGCAATGGCTAACGCTAGAAGAAGCCGCCCAGACTATGACCCACCCGGAGGAATTTGTACCGGGTTTCAGCGAAGGCGCATTGGAGGTCATCGAGAACATCCGCAATGATGGTAATTTGCTGTGGGAAGCCGTTAACATCCCCAACCGGGGGCAGATCACGAACTTGCCCCCAGAGGCGATCGTTGAGCTGCCAGGGCGGCTCAATGCAGCAGGTGTCACAGGGACGTCAATCGGCGCTTTGCCCGAAGGAATCGCCGAGCTCATCCGCCGTGAGATCACCATCAGCCACCTGACAGCTGATGCTGTTGTGCGTGGGGATCGCCAGCTGGCCTTGCAAGCCCTGCTGCTTGATCCCGTCATCCGTGATATGGATGTTGCCAAACAAATTTTAGAAGATTATCTGACGGTCTATAAACAGCATCTGCCCACATTCTGGGCATAATCAATGCGTATGCGTTCCCATTACTGCACAAGGTTTTAAAATATTCCACCTTTACTCAATATATTGACACCTACAAAAAGCCATAGTATATTAGGAAAATAAGGTTAACGGAAGTTCACTAAGACGCACACTCGGTTTGTTCGTGTTTGGAACGTACGTTAGCAGGATAAGTAGGAATTTGGTTAAAAGGAGGTTTCCAAGCATGGCAGAACGAGAACTTGGCCTTGTCAAGTGGTTCAATGGCGAAAAAGGCTATGGCTTCATCGCCCGTGACAACGGCGAAAAAGACGTTTTCGTACACTTCTCTGCGATCAATGCTGAGGGTTTCCGAACCCTGCGCGAAGGTCAACGAGTAGAGTTTGAAGTCGTCGAGGGCGACAAAGGCCCCCAGGCTCAGAACGTCGAGATCATCGAGTGAGAAGTCATCATCCGAAAATTAGAAAAATGCGGTGCAGTAGCGCCGCATTTTTATCTTTAAGTTACAGACTCAAGATAATTTGTCCTGGTTGTGTGCGAAAAGATTACTATTTTGGCGTTCGTGAACAATGTCTTTAAAAATAGAGGTTTATTGGGAAACGCGAGGATCCCCTTCTCGCAATGCGATACACAGCAAACCGCAACATCTCCCAATAGTAGGCAACCCGTACAAAGTGGATAAATCTCTGATCAAGCACTGCTTTTGCGCGCTTACTCCTGTTGATTGGGTTAGCCTTACATAAACACTAATGGCTGAACCATTAACCTTCGATAAACGCCAAAGAATTAGCGTTTTTTGAAGAACAAATTGAATCCAGGTATCTGGGTCGTTTAATGACCTTCATATTTTGTAAAACGAACACTAATTAACAGGATAAAATCAGCTGGAATGACTTTAGCGGAGTATTGCTGTTATTACGGATACTCGTATTGAGCACATAGCGCGCAACCTCTGAAATCAAAACAATGCCCACGTGAAATAAAGCCAAGCGAATCGGTAAATTGCTTGATTCGATCACTTTTCAAACCGCCACCCCATAAGGTCCTGATGGTGGATGATGAATCTACAGATAACACTGCTGAAGTGGTGAGGGGTAAAGGCTTTATGGTACTTTCCTTTTTGCCCTTTCCGTCGCGTTGAACCGGGAAAAGCTGGTGTTGCCCCAATGGCTGCGATTGCTTGTGATGCGCTATCTCATCCTGCGCCACTCGAAACGGATGCAAGCAACCATGGGAACGGTAATGGTGACTTCGTTCGGCACCGTTGGCAACACAGCAAGCTGGATCATGCCGACCAGCATTCACCCGTTGAGCATCGGCCTCGGTATGATCATGAAAAAGCCGTTTGTCATGCAGGGCAAAATTGAGCCCCACTACGTCCTTCACCTGACAGTTGGGGTAGACCACGACGTCATCGACGGGATGCCAGCCCGGGCCTTCATTGCCGACCTTGTCGATCGGTTAAGCCGTGGCTATGGATTAGGTCAGAACCCGCCTCCGGCAAATTAGGAATGGTGGTGGCACGCTGACCGAATGACCGTGTGTATTGACCGGGCAATCAAATTTTTGCTGAAATATGGATAGCGCATTTTTAGGATTTGGGCAAAGAAAAGTGCTCAACCACCGCTGCATAAGTCGCATCAATATCCAGCTGGCCATCCACCGTGATTGCTTTATAACCCAACGCCTGTGCCTGCTGGATGACTCCCTGCCCAAAGCGATGATCCCGCTCCATCCAGTTTGAAAATGCCTGCTCAGGATCCGTGCACGAATCCAGGATCGGTTTAACCCATTCGCGCTGGGAATAATTCGCCACCTGGAAGGCTTTGTCAGGCACCAGGAACAGCGCCTGCCCAGGCGGTAGGCCCCAGGAATGCACAAGGGCTGGCAAAAACGGCGCCCCCTCCATGATAATCGGCTCCAAGCCGGCATAGGCCTCCAGGTCCGCCAGGATCAAAGGGCCCTGTTCGGCATAGTAAGCAAATACATGCTCAACCTGTTGCTCTACCGGTTGAGACCACATCTGGTCCCACGACAGCTTACCATAAGCCGCCATCGTCGGCTGAGACTGTGGATCTGCATGTTCAAGATGCCGCCACATATGATCATCCACTTTATAATATGGCAGGCTGAAGTCTTGCGACAACCACTCTGCCAGTGTGCTTTTCCCGCTGCACGGCGACCCGCCCAGAACAAAGCTGGTTGATAATAAATGCAGAAGTTTTGGCTGGTTCTTCATTGTGTCAACTGATCCTGCCTGTGGTGTGCTCTACGGGTCAATCTCCTTATTAAATTCCGGCTGCTTGCAAAGACTGCAGAATTTTCGGAATATAGCGGAAGGGCACTGCTGCAGCGCTGAGCTGATTGACCGTCCCTGCCAGCAGCACATCCAGCGCTTCGCAGTAGAACAGCCAGGAACCGGTTGCACCGGTGTGACCCGTTACCGCAGGGACCGACCGGAAGGGGGAGAGCAGGCGGGGAATCTTGAATCGCATCATCCCCAGGCCGTACTCGATCGGCCATCCAGGCGAGAGCCTGACCGGGTTCAGCGAGAACCCAAAGGTATTCCAGTGCCCCCGCATCAAATCATGCGTGGCCGGGTCCTCAAACACCTCACCGCGCACCAGGGCATGCATGAAGCGCAGCAGATCATCAGCTGTGCTGATCACATCGCCAAAGGATTCCATCGCCAGCGGGATCTGCAAAGGGCCTTCATCCAGCCACAGATCGGCCGGTTCAGGCGCATCAGGCCGCGTCCCGGGATGCCATGTGTTTTCCAGGCCCAGGGGTCTGTAGAGCAGTTCAGCAAAAGCCGCATGCAGCGGTCCACCGGTTACCGCTTCGATAATGGCGATCAAGATCTGGTAGTTGGTATCGCAATAGCGGATCTTTTGCCGCGTCGAATCCAAAGGCTGCGGGGGAAAATGCGGCGGCAGGTCGTGTACCACTTCGATGATATCTTCTAATTCAAAGGCAAAATCCTCATCAAACAACCGTTCCGCAAAGTTCCGCCCGTTTTTAGGCTTGTCTTCAAGATAATCCGGCAGCCCCGAACTGTGCCTGAGCAAGTGCTGCACGGTGATTTGCCCGGTGTAATCAACACCATCAAGGCGGAGCAGGCCTCCCACCAATTCTTTGGGAAGGTAAGCCGCCATCGGCTGGTCCAACCCCACCAGGTTGCGTTCGTGGAGCATAAGGATGGTGCTGGCTATGTAGAGTTTGGTCACGCTGGCAATATAGAAGGGCGTAACAGGCAGCATGGGAGCGCCATCCGCATACGCCGTGCCTGCCGTCCCAACCCAGCGGAATGAACGGTCCATGGTTTCAACCGCCAGGAGTGCGCTGGGGATGGTTTTTGGCGCGCTCATCGCTTGCAGGATGCCCTGCAGGCGCTCTTCTAACCCGCCCTGGTTTGCTTTAGTGCTGGATACATTGATTCGTCGGTTTTGGTTTTCTTCAGCCATACAATCCTCTTGATATCCGGGTAGTAAATCGTTTTTGTAAAAAGATAACTTATTCTACTATTATTCAACAGGCGCGCAACCCATGCGCTCATGGTAAACTGCTGTGTTACTTTAATAAATTTCAGGATATCTACACGATGCGACAAACGCGCCGAAGCAGAGCAGCTAACAGGATGAAAAAGCTACTGCAGGGTCTCTTGGTTTGCATCCTGCCCCTACTGCGGCAAGATCACCTGCCCGGTACTATGGAAGCGCTCGAAAACTGGGATGTGACGCGCAGCCATCTGGTCGAGATGCCCGGGTTGATGCCGCGCCACCCAGTTGATCTTCCACAGCAACCGCCCGATTTGAAACGGCTCGATCCGGTCCTCCGGCCAGGCCAGCCGTGATTCGTACCCCCGCCTGAAGGCCGCCAGCAGCAACGGATAGCGCGCCTCACCCACGGTCTCAAGCAGATCGAGCATAGCCATGGCAATGTCATGTGCCCGATAACCCCAAACCGTATCCTCAAAATCAAACGGGTACAGCCTGCCCTGGTGCAGTTTGATGTTGTCATGCCACAAGTCGCAGTGGATCACCCACAGATCAGACCGGTCGGCCTCCCGATAAGCCCGTTCAACCTCACCGATCATGCGCTCGATCCAGGCGCGCTGAAAGGGTGTCAAATCCACCCGTTTGCCAGATTGCGAGCCGGTCTCCCCAACATGACCACCTCCTGAGATCAAATCAGGCTCACCCCGCGCCAGCCACCCCTCGAAACGCCGCTGGGTAAAGCCCGCCGGCGCCTTCCAGGACGCGCCGTGCTCGTGAAGCTCGGTAAACAGCTGCCCCATTTTTACGAGGTTGGCTTCCGTCAGGTAATGACCCAGCAGCCTGCCGGGCAGCCAGTGCATAAGGGTCATATGCCAAACATAAGGCACCTCCGGCGAAGATAGCGCGGTCACCAGCTCGCCAGACCGGTCAGGCAGTACTGCCGGCACGGGAATATCGGTATCTTTGTCCAGGGCGTTAACCCACACAGCCTCCGAGAACAGGTCATCATAAGTGCGCCAGCCCGGGTAAGCCAGCCTCAGCATGAAGCGTTCTCCTGCGGCCGTCCTGACCCGGTACATCAGGTTGGTCTCAAACCCATGGTAAGTGAGCTGGGGGTCGCGCAGGCCGTAACGGGTTAAACCCTCAAGCGCCAAATGATGCAGGCGGCACAGCTTGCCGCGGTTCGTCAATTGATCGAAAGAATGCATGAATGTCTGACCTCAATAATAACTAGCGCACGCCTGGCTCACCGCAAGACCAGCGGCAGGAAAAAATGACTCGTAAAAGGGTTAAATTCAAAGGCGCCCATATCGCACCGGGCGTATCCATCCCGGTCTCCATCAACCGGCCGGGGCACCCCGCGCTGGTCAGTTTCAGGGCAGATCACCACGCTGCCTGCATCGATCGCCGGGCTGCCATCCAGAAGGGCATGGGTGAGCGTTGGCCCCCCGTTTTCTGCCAGCGGCCCGAGCAGCGGGTCTTCCTCCCGGTTGCCTTCGCCCACATAACCCCCCTCAACGATGCTGAAGGTGACTGCAGCACCTGGGCCCGATATTTGGTTGGGTGTGTTACCCCATAGAATCGCATTGACCAGGGTGGGATGGCTTTCATGGTTAAAAAGGCCGCCTCCCATCCCGAGAGGATCTACAGACGTGTTGCCGTGAAAGGTCACGTTGTGCAAGACGGGATCGCTGAAGTGATTATACATCCCGCCGCCCTTTTCAGCGGTATTGGCTGAAAATGTCACATTGACCAATGCCGGTGTGCTTTGATTGGTGTTGCACAGACCGCCGCCGCTCAGGGCAGCGTTTTGAAAAAAGGTCAGGTTGGACAACGCAGGACTGCTGCTATCGGTAAACAATCCCCCGCCGCACCCCTCAGCGTCATCCCCGTTGGCGAACCCGCCCGCGATGATAAAGCCGTCTACAACCGCACTGTGATCGATTTGACGGGCCGTCACCACATGATAGCTGTTGTCGGAAGCCTCGGCCTGGTCACCGATGTTTCCGCTGAGGATAGTGAGATGCGTCCCCTGAAGACGTTGTGCGCGCAGCATTTCGGTGCCGGAAAATCCGCCATAAACTGCCACGCCATTCTTCAGGGCAAACGAGGCCGACCGATCAGCCGTATCGGTCGGGTAATAGACACCCTCCGCTACCCAGATCTGGCTGCCCGTCGTGGCATAGGCCAGTGCCTCCTGCAGGTCGGTAAAAGCATCCGTCCAGGAAGTGCCGTCTTCCCGGCCAGTGGCGTCCAGGTCCACGAAGATGATCGCATGCACTTCATACGCACCCATGTCGCAATCAACCTGCCCGTTCGCGTCCCCGTCCAGGGGACGGGCACGTCCTCGTTGGTCAGCCTGCGCGCATGCCTCATGATCCCCGGCATCAATTGCCGGGCTGCCAGGCATTAGTGCGTGGGTCGGGGTGAATCCACCGTTGTCCGCGAGGCCCCCCGGCAGAGGGTCTGCATCAAGGTTGCCCTCACCCGGCCAGCCGCCCTCAATCAGGCTGTACGCGGCCGTCAGGCTGCTGTAGGCATCCACCCAAACGTCATTCCCCCACAGAATGGCGTTGGTCATCACAGGATGGCTGGAGTCGTGATTGTGCAGGGCGCTTCCAAAATCAGCCGTGTTGCCAGCAAGCGTCACATGGGTTAAACTCGGGCTGCTGGCCTGGTTGCACATGGCCCCGCCCTGATCTTGTGCCCTATTGCCGGAGAAAGTCACGTTGGTAAAACCAGACTCGCTCTCAAAATTGAAGACACCACCCCCATTCAGCGAGAGGTTGCCAACAAAAGCCGCTTGTGTGATCACAGCATCGCTGTAGCTGTTATACAGGCCCCCGCCGTTCACATCGGCGGCATTACCCGAAAAGAGCACGTCATTCAGTAAAGGCGTGCTGAAGGTGTTATACATCCCCCCACCTGACGCCGCCAGGGTTCCCTGGGCCACATTGTCTTCAAATTTGACCTGGTTCAGGGAGGGCGCCGAATACTCGTTGAACATCCCGGCGCCATACGCGCTGGTATTGCCCTCAAACACCACCCCGTCCAGGATGGGCGCGCTCCCGCCCATGTTTGCCATGCCGCCGCCCTCGTACAGCGCAGCATTGTCTGTAAAACGCACGTTGATCAGCCTGGGGTTACTGCCGGCGGTGTTGAACATTCCGCCGCCACGGTAGGCTGCCGAATTGCCCGCGAAGATCAAGTTTACCAGCGTGGGACTGGCCTGGGCATTGACCATCCCGCCGCCCGAATCATCTGGCAGCACGCCGTGCGCATTCCCCCCGGCGATCGTAAATCCGTCCAGCACGGTGCCGACCTCCACCTCCCGGGCTGTGACCACATGGTAGCTGTTATCGCTTTCGATTTCCGTAGCATTAATATTGCCGCTCAGAACAGTCAGGTTCGCCGCCCAGTCCCGCTCATCACGCGTCGATTCCGTGCCAGAAAAGCCGCCGTAAACGCCCACACCATCCACCAAGCGAAAGGAGGCTGACCGGTCGTCACCCTCCGCTGGATAGTATGTCCCTGCCGCAACCCAGATCTCATCCCCCGTCTCCGCCTTGGCCAGCGCAGCCTGTAATCCGCACGCCTCAGCCCAGGAGGTGCAGCCTGGCGCATCGACCGTGCTATCAACATACCAGATCTTTCCGGACGTTCTGTGCGGCAAAGCCCCTGCCCCTGCCGCGCCAACCAGCGAGAACAGCACCCCCGCTAACCCCATCAGGCGGGCCAACAGGAAAATCTGACCTCTCTTCATAGCAGTCCCTCCGCTCGGTGTGCAGTGCAGTTTGAGTATTGGTTTTTCTTTTTACGGGTTCGCTTTACTATATCATGAAAATTTATACTGGGTCAAGACTGCGTGTCCGGAATTCTTGGTTTTTGTATAGTCAGATAGTTCTCTAATCAAGGCAGCGACAACCATTGCCGCTGTGAGACGTTCTTGGGATGCCGGCACTAAACCCTGGTTTTCTCGCCCTGATGCGTGGGCCGCAGGTTGACGATTGAGATGCCCGAAAGGATAAGCAGCGTTCCGATGATTGCCCCCCAGTGGAAGCGTTCCTCCAGAAAGATGATTCCCAGCAGCACCCCCACCAACGGTAGGATATAGGTCACCATCGACATGCGCGTCGGGCCGACGCGCGGCAGCAAATCAAAATAGATGATGTAAGCCAGCCCGGAGCCCAGCAGACCCAGCCAGACAAGCGCCAGCCAGGTGATCGGCAACCGGGGAAACACCAGGGGGCGTTCCGTGGAAAGGGTAAAAACCCAGATCATCAGCGTGGCCGTGCTGAACTGCAGAAAAGCCTGGGTTTGCGAGGGCAGCCCCTTAGCCAACTTCCGTGCAAACACGGTTGACCCGCCGTAGCACAGCGCCGCGATCAGCACAGCCGCCTGTGCCGTCAGGTGGGTGCTCCACACCTTGCCGAGATTGGGATACAGCAAGATCACAACACCGGCAAACCCGGTCAGCAGGCCGGCCGCCTTGGCAAGGGTGAAGCGGTCATCGCGTACAAAAAACGGCGAAATCATGATCGTGAACAGCGGCATGGTCGAATTGAGGACCGAAGACAGCCCAGAATCGATATACTGCCCTGCCCACGAGATCAGCAGCCAGGGCGTGACAATGTTGATCAGCCCGAGCACAACGAACACCCACAGTCGGCTGCGCACCTGTGCCCAGGTCGCCCGTGCAGACCGGGCAACCAGCAGAAATGCGCCCAGCCCCAGCACTGCAAACAGCGTCCGGAAGCTGACCAGCATAAACGGGCTGATCTCGCGCACCGCAATCTTGATCCACAGGAAAGAGGTGCCCCAGACTATCCCCAACAGCCAAAATAGCAGCCAATCTCTGGTTTTCATCGGTGTCCTACTGTAAATACTGACATCAGTTCCAGTTTCTCCAAAGTTGGGACAAAAACATTGGGCAATTATAACGAAAAATGCAAAAGTGTGGGGTCTGTTTTGCGCCTGTCGATTGCTCGTTTTAACAGGGCGTGAATCCAGTGCACAGGCCCGGGGACCTTCTATGTCGGCACCTGGATAAACTTCATTTCCGGCGCAATAAATGAATTCAAAACAGATTCAAATCCGTCGGAAAAATATAAAAAACATTATAATAAAATCAACTTTCGCAGATAGCAACCTGACCAAAATTGACCCTGGTTTTGGCGTAATTGCCCAGCCATGCCACAGGTGGAGAAAAATACAAATCATTCTGGTTTAATCCATTTCTTTACTAACCACACCCAAATAACGATAAAACGAGGTGACCCGATGAACAAGTGCAGCCCCCGATTCAAACTGACCTTAATCGCGATCTTGCTGGCCCTGTTCGTGCTGGCGTGTAATTTTTCCGCTACCCGGCTGCCCCCCGCCACCGCCACCGGGTTAAATCTTAACCAGCGTGCGTCAGACGGGAGTGTTGCAGGCAGTTATCACTACACAAACGGCACGGGAAATGAAACGCTCCAATTCTCCGTCAGTGCAGAAGGGCTGGCGTCCTTCCGATTAGAGGACGCTTCCGATAGCGAGACGTTGATCGTCAACGCGAAGCCCGAACAATTGCCCCACCTGATCTGGCAGGGGCAGGACATCGATGGGATTGGCGCGCTGAGCAGCGCAGAACAGTCTGCGCTGGACGATGTGCTCAAGGGCGACCTGGCTCATGGCCTGGCGATGATCCCCCTGGATATCGCCTGCCAGGGAGAGGACGCAGTCACCCCTGAACAGCTGGCCGCCCTGCTGCTTCCCCTGCAGATGAAGTTCAAATATCAGGTAACTGATCGGTCAGCCTTTGCGGCTGAGCTGGCGGCCCTTTCGGATTGCGATTACGGCCTCGAAAGGGACGGCGAATCCCCTCAGGGTATGCCAGTCATCGTGATGACGCCTGCCAACCCCGTCCCGATCGTCCTGGGCTTTTTCCCCTTTGACGAAATCGGGGCCCTTGAAGCCCAAACAACTGGCGCAGGCGTGATGATGGCGCCCTTTGATCAGGCTTTGAGGGCAAATTACCCCGGCATTACGTTAACCTCATCCTTTAGCTCAGACCCGATCCAGAACGAATGGGGACCTTGCGAAGCCAAGTGCCGCGGCGCCTGCGGCCCGGACTGCACCCGCAGCAACTGCAAGGCCTATGTCGATGACCGCTGTGAAAAGAACCCGGAGGGTGAAAACGACGGCTATGCATCTCTGGTGCAGATTTACGAATGCGGCACGCACCCGGCGTGTGTTGAACACGATGCCTGCTATGACGATTGCAACCGCCGACACGGCTGCAATACCTTCGCCGCGGCAGTCTGCCGGCATGCAGGTGTGCTGGACCCCTCAAACGCCATGGCGACCATCTTCAGCCTGAACATTTCTTGCGACCGAAAGGTGATCAACACTCACCCCTGGGACGATGTCGAAAATTGGGTTTTGGGCTACGGCCCACAGCCAAACATTCAGGTCTACGAGTATCACTTTGAGGATTACCGTTATGTTCGTGACCCGATCAACTGCCCCAGAAAAGGAGATCTGGAGCCGCCGATCCCCACTGAAGAGCAACCTGAGCCGACTGTGTTTGTCCCCCAGGAGGAACCCATATCGGGTGAAAAATTTGAGGGTGAAACGGGCCTGACGCTATTTTACGAACCCTTAGAGGTACGGGCAGACCAGTTTGAGATTACTGTTGATCCTGATGGAATCGTGACGGGCCTGTTCACATACGATTACATCACACACGCCTATGAAGAGGACAATTGTACAATTCAGTACCATTTTGCAGCCACCATCGATGTCCACGGTATCCTGATCGATGATAAAGGGACTGTGAACGGTGACCACGTGTTTACAACCTGCAGGCTGATCGGGTCATGCCAGGGGAATATTCAATGCGGAAGCGGCCCGATGGAGCTGTATCTCGAGAAGGTAGGCGACAAAATTGAAGGCCGGTATCTTTTTACTGATTTTCCGGACCTGATTATTCCGTTCACAGGGAATAAAAAGTAAACCATCCCGGTTGAAACGCATGGGGATCGAACCCGATCGCGTGTATGGTCACAGGCGGAATTTGAAGACAACCAGGAACGCCGGGACGCCTGGGAAGATCACCAAGTGACCTTAGCTTTCATTGAGTCTGGGAAACCAGCTCAAAATGGGTATATTGAACGGTTTAACCGAACTTTCAGGGAAGAAATAATGGATGCTTATTTGTTTAACTCTTTGTCGGAAGCGCGTGAAATTACTGAGGCTTGGATGGAGGAATACAACGCCATTAGACCGCACGAATCATTACAGGGTTTGCCGCCCTATTCGTTTGTTGAGAAAAATACGTGAAAATCTCCACTTCATAGTGGTACTAAATTTGGGCTCTTGACAATATTGAATTTGCCCTGATGGGGTATTAATCCAAAAGCCATTACGCAGATTCGCCTTTTATGTCACCAACAAAAACCATGATATCCTTAATAAAATCTTGATGATAAAAGGGGTTTTAATGCAGACAGTTTTTAGTCATATCATTCAAAAACGTTATTCACAGTCATATGAAGATGTTGCTACAGATGCGCTAGCGTATATATTAAATACACACGAATCAGCTCAACGGGGAATGATGAAAATACTAAGGGGGATCATCTCAGATTTGCCGAATCTACAATTTCGCACTCAAATGTCAGAAGGAAGTATCAGGCCTGATATGTGGGGCTATTCAGGTTTGGTAACACATTTATTCGTCGAAAACAAATTCTGGGCGGGATTGACAGACAACCAACCCATAGCTTACCTAGAAGAATTGGCAAAATACACCCATCAGACATTGTTGATGATGATTGTCCCAGGTGCGCGTGAGCAAACGATGATTACTGAATTATCACGAAGGATGATTGAAGCAGAATTTAATTACAATGAGGAAAAAATCAATATCAAAGAGATTGTCTGGTGTGCAAAGACCTCCCTTTATACAGCTTTAGCCCTCACTTCCTGGCCAAGAATTATAGAATTTCTGAAAAAGGAATCAGTTGATGACCCAGTTGCACTTAATGATTTGACCATGTTGCAGTCACTGTGTGATGCTGCTGATATCGGTAAATTTGTTCCAATGAATTCGAGAGAAATCAATAATCAGTTAATACCAACCTTGATTCTGCAGCTGGGGCAGATTATTCGTGATGCCATACAACTAGGATTGAGACATCAAATCATCAGTAATCAAGGACTCACTGAAACCGTCAACTGGGAAAAGTTTGGAAAATATATCTGGCTGAATGAACCTAATAGTGTTGGAATCTGGTTTGGTCTTGATCACCAACTTTGGAAGGCATACGGTGTTTCACCTTTATGGGTAAAATTCTCAACAACTGAGTTTGGTCGTGCTTATGATATTGAACCAGTTCTCAGATTGTCAAATGACAAAACACATCTTCTTGTTACATTAGATGATGGAACTCTTGCATACTCGATAAACATCAAAACAATGGTGGATAAAGATCAGGTCATCCAGGATATTGTCGACCAGCTTAAGGAGCTTGCAGATATCCTTAGTGAATTTTCAGCAAAAAAATAACAGCGGATTAAATGATATCAGAAACAGCATTATCTACTGAGCTCAAAGACTTCATTCAATCTGTCCAGTGGACCTATGCTAAGACCATGCCTGAATGGCCGCATGAATACATCGTGCGTGAACGAGTTGATGAGGCTTTGTTTGTAAGGCTTGTCAAACACATTCGGGAGTATGGATATGAGGGGAAATTTTACAACAAAAACATCACATATTTTGATTATGATGGTATGACCTACTGGAGCATGGGTGCGCCCATAGCAGAAACAATCATTGTTAACCGGTGCAAAAAAGAAGATACTTATGAAGTGCGTCTGAAGCAGGGCAGATTGCCAAAATAATTATTGAACTTTTTCACGACAAATCAGGCTCATTGGACCTTGATAGTGATTATCAATAGTTTTGGTGAGTTTCTAATTATTAAAATGTCTTGGATTCAACTCGTAAGTGCAACAAAGCTGGTAAATGAAAGATAAGCTGCGGTTGAATAAGTACCTTTCGACCTACCAGAGTTAAAGGAGCACTTATGAGATACACACAGCTTACCCAAGAACAACGATACCAGATTTATGCGCTTTTGAAAACTGGTTGTTCTTAAACAAAGATAGCAGAAAAAATCGAAGTTCACAAATCGACCATAAGCCGTGAAGTTCGCCTCCCAGTCCCGCTCATCACGCGTCGATTCCGTGCCAGAAAAGCCGCGGTAAATGCCCACACCGTCCACCAAGCGAAAGGAGGCTGACCGGTCGTCACCCTCCGCTGGATAGTATGTCCCTGCCGCAACCCAGATCTCATCCCCCGTCTCCGCCTTGGCCAGCGCCGCCTGTAATCCGCACGCCTCAGCCCAGGAGGTGCAGCCAGGCGCATTGACCCGGCCATCAACATACCAGACCCTTCCGGACGTTCTCTGCGGCAAAGCCCCTGCCCCTGCCGCGCCAACCAGCGAGAACAGCACCCCCGCTCTGTGCACCCTGGGTGGAGCGAAGGGTAAGTACAGCAGCCTGAACGCAGCGAAGGGGCACTGACCCGAACCGTGCGTACTATCCCCTCATAAAACAAAAACACCCCTTATCAGGAGTGTCTTTTTTGTCGGGGCGAGCGGATTTGCCTGTCCTGAGCGCCGGCGAAGGAAACCGCTGGCCTCATGGACTATGGTAAATATCTTGATTTCTATACAAGTATAAGCGATAGAAAATTAAAAAGTAAAGATTTGAAATTTGCGAGTTTTCAACGAGAAAATCGAAAAAAATGGTTATTTTAGAAATCTTCATACTATGAAACTAAATCACATAACATATTATCCATCAACAAATTCTGCGAAGTTTGCAGAAATAAATTGATCGCATTTTAAAATTATAAAATCAGGGATCATTTCAAATTTATGGAAATCCAAACTATATAAATAATCATTCTCAACATGGTAAGTTTTGTCTATGAAGTTTAATAGTGTATCATCGCTAACCTTATTTTTGATAATTTCACGAGAAATAATTAATCTAAATAGTTGAATTTTAAAGTAACTACATTTCTCTTCTTTATAAAATTCAACAAGTGATTCTAGACTAGTTAAATCTTGTATCATGTTTTCATATGAATAGTTCGGAATCCATTTACAGATAAATTTTTCTCCCATCATAATCTCTTCATCAGTTAAATCAATAAAGTCAGAATTACTAATCTTTTTATCTGGTATTACTTTAGATTTTAAAGCACTTGAGATAATATCATATGCAATATTTTTCTCATCACTTGGATCCGTAAGCTCAATATATTTTCTTAAGGAGATTAATCTACAAATTATATTATTTGATTTCTCCTTAATAATATCTGTTAAAACTCTAATTTGAGGTTTAAAATCAGATTTCCTTATGGGTGTCACTAATAATTCCCCATTTTTGTTATGAAGGTGAAATGATTTAACAAATCCACCTGTGGGTTTATTATTTACAACAAAATCAATCACTGGCTCTAAGTCATGAGTCATAAAGAGAACAGTTTGACGATAAAAAGTACGCTTATTGGATACAGTATTAAACAATCGATTAATTATAGCAAATTTCTTGTTCTTATCAAATGAAGAAATGGGGTCATCTAAAATTATTAATTCAGGCTTTTGACTTAAGGCATAATGCATGAAAAGCACTAAAGCAAATGCGTTTCTCTCTCCCCAGCTTAAATGTCTCTTTATATTTTCAACAGCAAAGCTATTATCCTCTCTATCCTTATATTTTAAAATTGCGCTTGATTCGCTTTCAGAATCAACATTAATTAATAATTCATAATTAATTCCAGCTGTTTCTAAGAAATTATTGATATCATCGGCTGCTTCATTTGCAGACTTAATTATGACACCTTGTAACATTCCAATTTCACGTTTTACCTCATTAACTTCAAATAATATTAATTCCAATTCTTTATTAATTCGTGAAATAATGGCTAAAGTTTTTTCAGTATTAAACATATTAAACATGCTAGGCGATATCTTTAAATTTGAGATTTTATCATCAAGGTTTTTAATATCTTCACTAGAAATTTTAAGGGAATCAAACTTAATAATCTGGTTTGTCTTTGTTGTAAAGTAATTAATCTCCGTGATAAATTGAGAAATGATCATTTCTATCTCGTCCACATCAGTCATTGTTTTTATACATTCTTCAAGATAATGGAACTTATCCGATGTGATATATTCTTTTAATTCAACCAAATTAGTCAAGAATTCCTTTAGGTTTTTGGCACTACTCTTAGTGTATGTTGTTGAGAAAGTATGCTTTTCTTCTTCATATGTTGGACAAAATTTTTCGGTGCAAAAAGGGCATGCTCCCTGATCGTCAAATTGAAATCCCTTATTTTTCCAATCAATCCATTCAACTGTGTATTCGCTTTGAATAAATGGCCTAAATTTAATTATTTGTTGAGGAATCTTAAATAAATGCTCTTTGCTCCGAATACTCTTATAAAATGGATTTTGACGAATACTACCATCTGAATTTCTAACAATATTTTTTGTTAGGGTTGTAAAAATTTGAAGTAATGAGGTTATTTCATCATCATCAGAGATTTCAGTTTTTAAACCGTGCAATCGCTCGTTTACATTTCTAAGTCTCTCATCATATGTTGGAGACTTAATAAATACATCAAACGAATTTTCTATAACTTCATTTTCTTTGAAAACAATTTCGTTAACAAAATCTTCATCAAAAACCATAACCTGACCTAATGGTCTAGTTGACCTTATTGAAGGATTTTCATTGCATCCATAAGATTTTATTTCTAACAAATCCAATTCGTTGCTTTGTAAATAAATTGCTTTTGCAACTGTGGATTTACCTGTACCATTTGATGCCATAAATAAATTTAAGCAATTTTCATGAATATCCAATTTTCCACTTGATATATTATTGCAATTCTTAACTGAGATTGTATTGATCCCGTTTGACATTTTCCCTCCCAATCATCTATTTTTGATAAATCAGAAATTAACTTCTTTTTGCGATACTTAAAATACTTCTTTATTGCCTCTTCACGTTCTTTTGCAGAAGCTGTAAGATCAATCAAATCCCAAATCATTTCCTTGGGATCAAACTCACCTAATACTCTAACCTGATCAACAGCAACTCTTTGAAAATATTCATCCCATATTTTTCGAAATTCCAAAATATGTTCATGGTCCAGGGGGGAAAACTTTCCACTTTAAATTCTCTATATATAATAGAGGGGAAAAAATAGGTTAGAGGTTTATCAAGGGTTGCTGCAATTACAACTAAAACACCAGAATTTACTTCAATCTTTCCATATTCAATATCTGATACTGTGGTTTGTTTAAGATTTATGAGTTCAGCTAATTCTTTCAGGCTAAATTCAGCCTGATTACATGCTTCTTTAATCAATTCACCCATTGCTATCGTAAATTTATTTGGTGTTGGGTCATCATCAGAAACTAAATTTGAAATAAAATCTAGAGCCATAACTTCCGCACTTCAATAACGCGACATCTACCGTTGTATCCGGTGGAATACGGGTAATTACGGTAGACTTTTTATATTAACTGCCTCTAGATCAATATTATTCTTATTTGGACATTAAATCAAGGATATTATTCGACGTCCGACCCTAACCTAAGCCGTAGGTCCGCAGCCGTTTTTCGTCTTTGAGCCGAGCCTTCTTGTCAAGGGCAGTGAGCGAAGCGGCACAAGCCAGGAGCCGTACTAATACGAGCGAACAAGGTGGGCAGTGGATGGACGGAGGTCGGGGCGAGCGGATTTGCCAGTCCTGAGCGCCAGCAAAGGAAACCGCCGGCTTGCGCAGCACCCTGAGCACGACGAAGAGCCCGCGCAGCACCCCCGAAGCGCAGCGGAGGGGGCACTGACCCGAACCGTGTGCGCTATCCCCTCATAAAACAAAAACACCCCTTATCAGGAGTGTCTTTTTTGTCGGGGCGAGCGGATTTGAACCGCTGGCCTCACGGACCCGAACCGTTATCCCAAAAAATCAAACCGGCGTTCCCACGGGCAGGTGATTGAGCATATCCGTGAGGTTGCCGGTATTTCTATCCGTGCGGACGGAGGTTGGTCATCCGTGAGGTCTGGGGTACGTTATAAAACCGGTTCCCACAGGCATCTGCACCAACCTATATCTGGATGAGCATTTTCTTGACCACAAAACTTTGTGCAGCTCTTAACAGGAATGGGCATCTCTTTAAATGCTTGTTCTATTGTGAACACTTTTCCCTGTAACTCCCGGCAATGTTTACAAGATTCGTTTCTGGCAGTTACTATCTCAACTTTATTAGAATGTAGATAATCCAAACTTGATATTCTCATTAGCTGAAAGAATTTAGAAGCGTATAAGTAGGTGAAGTGGGCGTCGTTTTCCTGCTCAAATAATTCATAAGCTTGTTGAAAGCATAACATGTGCAGCTCATGAAAATGAGGGTCTTTTGTTTGCATCTCAACTTCAATAACAAAGCGGATCATATCGTCCGGAATTTCGAGGGGAAATTTGATCTCAAATTCATTCATTGGATTCATTGGAGCTGTCTTTTCTATCCAGGGCAATGGCCAGAATGCGGGCCTTTTGATCCTCACTCAGTAGATGCCACACAGCTGTGACCTGTTTCAGATCTTTATCCGGCCGGGCCAGCCCTAGCACATCGTAGATCTCTGGTCCAAGTTTGGCGGCGATCTTTTCAATGGCCTCGATATCAGGCATGTTTCGTCGAGCATTAATGTAATTGCTTATGTTGACAGGTTCAATCCCCAGATAATCGGCAAAATCCTTTTGGGGTAAGACTTTTCCCTTTTCCGTTATCCAGTCAATATATTTTTGTTCTAACCATTTGCCAAAAGCAACATTTCTTTTCATATTAACGATTCTAAGAGGTTCTATAAATTAAGTAAATCACTATTGACTTTTCATTATTAATCGTTTAGAATATTTACATGTCATTAATTACATTTATGGATTACAAATGATCAATAAGATAGTCAAGAAATACCGCCAGAATACTCATTTGACCCAGGAGGCCTTCGCTGAGAGCCTCTGTGTAAAAATACCTGGCGTTAGTTTGACCAAACAAGCCATCTCAAATTGGGAGCGAGGCGCTCAGACGCCCGATTATATGTTCCTGGTGGCGGTTTTCATGGCCTACGGTGACTGGCGCTCCGACTTTGCGCTCGAATGCCTGGCAGCGCTGCGCCCGTCGGTGTGGGCATCTACAGAGTAACACAAACTCATCGGGTTTAGGGATTTAAGGAGGACGAAATGGAAAACTTATTGAAGGTTCGGACAAAGCCGATTGAGGTACGTGAAGCAACGATCAACGAGAAGTGGGCCAATGCTTTTGGGCTATGGCTCTCGAGCAAGGCGGGCAACACTCGCCAGGCTTATGAGACCGCCTGGGAGATGCTGATGGATTTCACAGGCAAGATGCCCTGGGAAATGGGATCGGCAGATATCGAAGCCTGGGCGGCTGAGCTCCGCCAGACCTATGCGGAGAGCACGGTCCAGCAGCGGTTGGCTGCAATCTCCAGTTTCTTTTCCTACACCAAACAATCCTATATGGATTTTGTAGACGGGATGGAGAGGCCCCTGCATCACTACAACCCGGCCAAGGCGGTCAATCGGCCCAAGGTCCAGCCCTACGGCAAGGCCCATCCCCTCACGATTGAGGGTGTGCGTGCTTTACTATCTGCCATCGATCGCAGCACAGCCCAGGGTAAGCGGGATTATGCCATCATCCTGGCATTCCTGCTCACAGGGCGCCGAAACAGCGAGATCATCAACCTGCGCTGGGGAGATCTGGAGCAGCGTGATGAACGGATCTGGTATCGCTGGCAGGGCAAGGGGTGTACAAGTGGACGTTACGAGCTGCCTGCTGCTGTTTTCTTTGCAATAACGGATTATTTGGCTTTTGTTCACAGGCTGCAGGATATGCACCCTGACGACTATATTTTCACAGCGATCAGTGATCATGCCAGCCGGTTCCCGGGTGTAGAGCATGACCCAGGGCGTCCGCTCAGCAGCCGCTATGTGCGTGACCTGCTCAAGAAGTATGCCCGTGCTGCCGGTTTGGATCCTGATTTGATCAGGGTCCACGATCTGCGGCACACAGCAGCCATGCTCCGTGCCGAAGCTGGTGACGATGTTCGCGACATAAGCTCTTTCCTGGGCCACAGCGACTTAAGGACTACGTCCCGTTATCTCTTCCAGGTCGGTGGCCGCAAGGATCACAGCTGGGGCAAGGTTTGCGAAATGCTTTCGATATAAAGGTCAATTCCGGTTGGGCTTTCTAATTCACCCGGTTTATTGTGCTGTATTTCGGTGAACTTAACAAAGGAGAGTTTGATGCTTGAAGGGTTGTTTGTAGTCTTGTTTACCTGTAATCTGTTAGCGTTGCTGCATTACATCCCATGGCGGGGATTATTCCGCCGAGACCTCTCATCCCTGGCCAGATACGTGATCGGTGTGCTTGGCCTGGTGATCCCATTGTCTGTGGCGTGGGTTCTGCGCAAAGATTGGGCCAACCTGGCATTGCTGTGGGCTGTCGTAGTCTTTGGTGGCCTGACAGTGATCCTGTTGCATATTCTGGATGGCTACATTGATGCTCGTGGCCGTGCACATATCGCTGAACAAGAAGGGAGAAAGCTCCGTGGCCAGGCCGACAAAAGAGAATGAGCTTCTCCGCGAGGGACTTGAAGGTCAGCTGGCCTGTTTGGGTTCAGCCATGATCCTGATTGGGCTGGTATCCGATCGGATCACGTCCACCATTGACTATACCGGACACAGCCGCATGCTCACCCCCGCCATCCAAGACCTTGCCCATGCCCGCACCCTTATCGTCAATGCCCAGGCCCTCATCAAACAGGGTAATCCGTCAGTGTTCGGCGGCGGGTAGATTTCTATGACCAGTAGCAGAGTAATTCCAAATCTACACATATCCCTTGTGGTAAGGGTCATGGGCGTGCGGCCGGGTGGAAAAGGGCGGTCAGTTCCGATAACTGGTTATTATCGGAACTGCAAATCGGCAGGTTTGGGCTGGCGGCGGGGAGGGAGTGGCCTGTTTTTATCGTGAAAAAGTTTTGGCCCGTTATGTCAGGGCTCCGGGAAATCGCAGCAATTTTTGAGGAAATGGTATGGATATCGTCGAAGAATTAAAAAGCAAACTGACCATAGCACAGGTTATTGAGGCAGACGGGTATCACCTAGAGGGGACAGGAAGGTATCGAAGGGACAGCCAGCATGACAGCCTGGTTGTTGATTTGCGGACCCAGGCATATCACTGGAACAGCACGGATGAGCATGGGGACATGTTCAATTGGGTGATGAAGCGAAAAAGTGCTGATTTCAAAGGGGCGGTTGAAATCCTATGCAGGATGGCGGGGATGCCTGATCCAGATTGGGGGCATCAGGACATGAAGACCCGCATGATTACACGAGCCAGGCAGGATGCGTTTTCGGTGGCAGCCAGGGTTTTTGAGAAGTGGCTTAAGGATGATGAAGATGCCCTGGCGTATGCAAAGGGGCGCGGTTGGTCTGATGAGATGATTGAACAGGCCAGACTGGGCTATACAGGGGGGTGGGAGCAAAGAGAAGCACTGATCAAGGCCATGCGCAACGAACTCTCGTATGAAGGAGTGCAGATGGACGCCCCTGCTGCTGTTGCAATTTTGGGTTGGCAGGGCGATGTAAAAGCATGGGGAGAACAGCACGGTGTGGCGGTAATTGAGAAATGGGTCCAGAAACGATATATCCCGGGGCTGATCGGGCGGGACATGCTACTGTATCCGCACCTGCAGTATGGGCAGGTGACCTACTTCTCGGGGCGCGGGGTGCATGAGAAGCGGCATTATAACCTGCCAGAGTCACTGGCTGGCTCCAGGCAGGCGTATTTTAATACGGAATGGTCCCCAGAGGCATTTGAGTGCGTGATTGTGGAGGGACAGGCATGTGCGATCACGCTGGCGCAGTGGGGAATTCCGGCGGTGGCGCTGGCAGGGACATCGATCAATGAAGACCTGATCGGGAAGCTGAGAAAAAACAGGGCGCTGTACCTGGCCATGGATGCTGATGAGGCAGGAGAAACGTCTGCGCGTAAGAACCTGGCAAAGATCAATGACCCATTGATCAGGATTATCAGCTGGGGGGATGAACACAGCCGCGAGGGCGACCGGGATGCCAATGACTGGCTAAAGAGCCTGAGCGCTGCTGGTGTCGAAACAGCGATGCAAAAGGAACGGATCAGGGAGAAACTGGCGGCGGCTGAGACGTGGGTGGAAATGGTGTGTGTACAAGCTGGCCAAATGAGCGGGGCTCATGGGGAGGAGGCTACACGAACAGCGATGGAGCTGGTGGCGCGGATGGACGACGTGGTGATTGCCCAATATCGATCGACGCTGGCCAAGGCGCTGAATATGGGGGTGCGTGACTTTCAGAACATTTTGAAGTCTGTGCGGCAGACCTCTGAGCAGCGAGATTTGAAAACGCTGGTGGAGGGGGAGACGCTGGGCGGGATCATCAACGGGTGGCTGATTGAGTACCTGTATGACCCGGAAAAGGGCCAGGCCAGGCTGGCATATCGCAATCCGGACGGGGAGATCGGGGAAAAACCATTTGTGGATATTGATGGGGTGCGGTATTACCCGAGCGAGCCGAATGCGTTCGTGGAACAGGAGGTGGTGCTGTTCCCGTCAAAGCTGGGGCCGGTGAAATCGACACGGGAGCTGGTGTCAATCATCGAGGCGTATATCAGGAGCGTGTACCTGTGGCCGGATGCGGTATGGCCGAAGCTGGTAGCGTATTATGTGCTGCTGACGTGGATCTATGATGCGTTCAATGCGCTGCCCTACCTGCGGGCGATGGGCGAGGCCGGATCGGGGAAAAGCGAGATGATGCGGCGGGTGGGGCATATCTGCTACCGGATGATGACGGCTTCGGGCGCTAACACGGCCAGCACGTTCTTCAGGGCGACGGAGATGTATCGGGGGACCGTGTTTATCGATGAAGCGGATCTGCATGATGGGGGCGACATGGCCAACGATATCGTGAAGTTTTTGAACCTGGGGGCGATGAAGGGCAACCCGATCAGCCGGACAGTTGAGGGACGGGATCGGAACGGGGAGCGGATTTTCATGGTCCAGCCGTTTAACACCTACTGCCCAAAGCTGATCGCAATGCGCAAGGAATTCAAAGACGACGCGGTGGCCACACGGAGCCTGACGATGAACCTGATCCCCAGGGAACCGATCGAGCTGAAAGAGGCCGGGGTGAAGCTGACGATGAATAACGAAATGCGGGGGCATGCCCGGGAAATCCGCAATATGTGCCTGCGGTGGCGGCTGGCCAACTGGGAGCCAGAAATCGAGATTGATGAGGATGATATTGATTTGGAGATCTCGAGCCGGTTGAACCAGGTGACGACTTCGCTGCTGCGGCTGGCGAAGGGAGACGACGCTTTGAAAACGGAGATCCGGAACCTGCTGCGGGCGTACAACCAGGACATCATCCTGGGCCGGTCGATGACGGTGCTGGCCAAGGTGGTGGAAGCGCTGTGGAAGATCTGGCTGTATGAGGACCTGCAGACAACGCACACCCAGGTGGATGCGGACGGGCGGCGCTATACCCACCCCGGGGATGTGGCCAAGATTGCCAACGAGCTGATTGACCTGGAGAACACGATTGATGAGGATGATGAGGACGGGCAAGCGAACCGCAGGAAAAAACGGCTGACAAGCCCAGGGGTGGGGCGGTATATGAAAAATGATTTGGGTTTGGTGCCGGGCGGAAGGAAGAACACGGGGATCGCGTATTACTTCGATGAAAACGAGATCCGGTTGACGGGATTGGCCAAAAGATATGGCGTGGATGTGCAATTGCTCAAGGAAAACATCGAAAAAGGGAAGAAAAATGAGGAAAAACAGGACAAAATCCCGTTTTGAGTGAAGGAGTGAATATTATGAAGTTTTTTTATCCCCTGGAGAGCGAGAATAAATTTGTTTTGTCATGGTTTCACGCCAAAAAATACAAAACAAATTATTCCACACACCCCCGAAAAACCTTCAAAACCTTCACTTATACACGGACAGCGATCTTGAGGTTGGGGCCGGGGCATAAAATGAACCCATTTAATCACTTTTATATGTATATATGTAATTTATTGAATAGTCCTAAGCGATCACGAGCGATTTTTGTGATGGCAGAAAAACGGTGTCAGAAACTTGATGCTGGGGCGTGTAGTTTCTTGCCTCGAAAAAAAGCGAACCTACACAATATACACGGAAAGAGAAAAGGAGAAAGCCATGAGTAAAAATGAAGCGTTTGAGCGTGAAAATGCTGCAGCTGAGGTGCGATTGAGATCACTGGATATGCTGGCACCAAAGTGCAACTGGTCCAGCCCTTGCCCGACCCGGGAAGAGCAGGAGGCCAGGGAGCGATGGCAATGGCTGATGGATCGGCAGAGTGAGTTTGAGAAAAAATGGAATTTGTAGTGGTCGAAGACCGGAGACGGGAGATGAGGTGCAATATGAAAAAGTGTCCAAAGTGTGGATCCATACTTTATGATCCGAACGAAAAACCAAAACCGATGTACATGGCGCCCATGGAGGATGATATTGATTGGCGTTGGATCGTCTTGGTGCTTGGATTGATTTGGCTGGTGGTGTCAGCGGTGATTTTATTATGTTTGTGACGAACAAAAGGAGACTATGATGGAAAAGCTAATGGTTAACGGAGGAGAAAAGGATATGTATCAGAAAAAAGCAGTTGAGGCTTACCAGGGGGTTGAACGGTTGAATGCCGGGCAGGGGACGGTGGCACGGGACCCGGTGCAGAAGGGGGATCGGTTTGAGTGGAACGCCCAGGGGTACCTGGTGCGGATTTTCAGGAATGAGCGTCCGCTGTACTGGCTGGGGCAGAGGATCGGATGGACGCCTGAGGGGGAGGAGCTGGTGGTGCTGCACCTGACGGTGGAGAATACGCCGGGCAGTTTACCCCCGGAGGAGCTGGAAAAAGAAGGGTTCGCCTGCCAGGCTGATTTCAACCAGGCGTGGGCTGCCGCGTATGGGGGTGAGGCACTGTGGTGCCCGGCGTGGCGGATCCGGTGCGGAGTGAACAAACTGTTTATTGAGACGGAGGACCGATGACTGACCCCCTAGACTTAACTGAAGAGCTTATCGTATATCGAATATATATCGACCCTGGTTGGCTTCCTGTGTGGCTTTTTAATAACGGGAAAAAGCTGTACGAGGTAGATAAGGGCCTGCCTGAGGATGTTTATTGGCTTAGAAGCGGGTGGGATTATGACCGAGGATGTTTATACATGGAATATTCCAATAAAAATTTTGATGGTCAGCTTATTCCTCATTTTTATGTGGTGGTCGAAGTTACCCCTGTAATTCATGATTTACATCATTTGATAGAGAGGTGACAGGATGAAAGGGAGACATCCGTATGCAGAGGCGCTGAGAGTGGCGGAAAGGCTTAAAGCCCTGCTGAGCCCGTTTTGCGAGCGGATTGAGATTGCGGGCAGCCTGCGCAGGCGGAAGGAGACGGTGGGGGATATTGAGCTGGTGGCGGTCCCGAAGATGCTCACTGTCCAGGGGCTGTTTGGTCCGATGGGCATGGATCAGTCTCTGCTGGATGAGCACCTGGCGGAGCACCCGGATGTTTACCGCCAGGTGCGAGCAGGGGAGCGGATGAAGGAACTGCGGTTTGAGGGCTACCCTGTGGATTTGTTTGTCACGACGCGGGAGCAGTGGGGGGTGATTTTCACGCTGCGGACGGGGAGCGCTGATTTCAGCCAGTGGCTGGTGACCTCCAGGGAGAAGGGCGGCGGGCGAATGGACTGCCGGATAGTCAGCGAAGGGAGAGTGTGGCGCTGGGTTGTCCCCGAGGGGAAGCCGTTTGCCCCGCCTGAGAGGGAGGCGCTGGCAACACCCGAGGAAAAGGACGTGTTTGAGGCGCTGGGGGTGGACTGGGTACCACTGGAAAAGCGTGACAGAGGATACTGGCGGAGGGCCAAAAATGAAATTGCGGGGGCGTATGAGTGAGAAGAGAAAACGATTGATGCAATTTATTGTGGATTACAAGCTGGCGCATGATGGGAACAGCCCAACGTACCGGGAGATGATGCGAGAAACGGGGCTGTCAAGCACGAGCATGGTGGCGTTTCACCTGGAGAAGTTGGAGGAGGCAGGACTGATTGAACGGCCGCAGCAGGTGGGGAACAGCCGGGTGATCGAGGTGGTGGGGGGGCAGTGGTTACCGCCCCTGTTAGGCGAATAGTGACGGGCTGCCTGGTGGCTGAAGAGGAAAGGGACGGTGTGATGGGAGACGATAACGGGGTGGTGGTGGTGGAGGATGTTTTGACATTGGCTTGCTGGCGGCGGGTGCATTTTTTGAGCGGGGATCCCCGGAAAATCCAAAAGGAGTGGGACAGGAGGCTGGTGGCGATCCCATGGGAGAGTGCGGATGCGGTGATCACAGATCGCTATGTAGAAGCCGGGATAGAGCACGGGGTGATCCTGTGGCCGCTGCGGGGCCAGATCGTGGAGTATGAGAACCTGGCCGATGCCGCTGGTTGTCTGCCGGACGGTGGGAAAGTGGTGATATGGGTGCTGTTTAGGCGGGATGATCGCCTGAGCCGGGCGGTGAAGACCTGTGCCTGGTACCACTATGCGTATTTTGATGCCTGGCCGGACACAGCGTGGATCGGCAGGGATATGGCGGCGCATGACGGGAAGGTGGTGGAGGTGGACGGGCATGTGCTCCGGCTGGTGAGGGCAGACTGGATGGCAAAGCGGGGGGTGGGGGTTGGGCGACGAGCTCGTCGGCACCCCGCTGATTAGGACTTGGGTGTTTATGATAGGAGGCATGATGAACTTTTGGCTTGGATGTTTGGTTGGTTATGTTTTAGTGATGTTGACCTGGCTTGTGATATATGCGCTGTGCCGCGTGTCGGCTGGAGCGAATGCGCATATCGAGCGAGCTAACAATCTGGTCACCATCGTGGACGGCGGCGTGGTGATTGGCCGGGCGGAGGTGTTGCACCGGAAGGGCAAGTATCTGACGGTGCAATACGAGAATGGCGTGATTGGTGTAGTGGATACCGACCACGCTGAGGTGATAGGGAGGAGCGAATAATGATGCCAATAAACAGTTTTATTGCACAATGGCTGTTTGGTGAGCAGCCAGCAGACGCGCTGAAAGAAAATCGTTGCGTGAATTGCAAGAAGCCCGTGACGGATTTCAGGGATGAAGTATCGGAGAAGGAGTATCGAATATCCGCACTGTGTCAGGAATGTCAAGATGAAATTTTTGAAAGCGAGGAGGAGTGATGAAAATTTATAGGGCAATCGTGGACAAATTGCCAAAGAGCTGTCTTAGTGTAATCTTGCAGAGCGTGTGGGGTACGGGAGAGGATACCAGGGCAGCACGCTAGTATTTTTTGGGTTCTGTAAGGCGAGCGGGTGGATGCACGAATGGAATGAGGATAAGCCATCTCGTCCCGAATGGTGTCCGCTTGAGGCGGCAGAAGAATCATTACCAAAAATGTCGTACCGAATGGTCGGTGGTGAATACCATAATCACGGCGGGACTATACCAAGCGTGGAAAGTGAGAAAGAGTGATGGAAACCGATCTTATCATTACCGTTGAAAGCAAGCCTAGCCTGTTCTCCCTGGCACTGGCGTTTATCGGCGGCGTTGTCGCTGGCGTGTTTGTCTACCGGCGATGGGACAAGCCACGCCGTAAAGATGAGCGGAAAGCGGCGGAAGATTACAGAGATTATAGTATGACCAACTTAATCAAACCAAAATTAAACGCTTCGGGGCACTTCAAATCCTACGATACACCGTGTGAGCTAAACGATGCGATCACGAGCAGATTTTGTCGGGAGATTGCGAGAATTAGCAAAAAGGAGTGATACATGTATCAAAAAATTATTTTAGCGGGCCATTTGGGCGGTGATCCTGAACTGCGCTTCACGCCCAAAGGCGAGGCGGTGACGACCCTGAGCGTGGCGTGCGGTGACCGGATAGGCGATACCATCTGGTTTCGTGTTACCGTGGGGGGCAACGAGGCTGAGCTGTGCGCACAGCATTTGCACAAGGGCAGCCGCGTGCGGGTCGAAGGGCGATTGATCCATGACGGGCAGGGCAACCCCAGGGTGTTTGAGCACAAAAGCGGCGAGCGCAGCAGTCGTTTTGAGGTGACCGCCAGCGACGTGCGCTTTTTGGGTGGATTGTAAATAAATGTATTGACGTGAGGAATTGTTATGGATGAGATGCGAATATGGACGTGCGAGAACGGGCATGTACTGGGGCTGGTGCGGCGAAACGGCCGGGGGATGACACAGTTGATGGTGTACCGGCAGGCGGTGGACATGGCCGCGGAGGAGCCGGAGGCGCCGGAGGTGATGAGCATTGCGGAGGGGACGGTGGTGGATATCCGCTGCTCGGTGTGCGAGGCGATGCGGACATGGGTGGCAGGTGAAGCGGCGATTGAGAGATTGCTTCGTCACTGCGCTCCTCGCAATGACAACATCAAATAACGGGCTTGTATTGCGGTCGGAAGTGTGTTAGAATGGAGGCAGTTGAGACAGCAATTCAACCGGGACGGGCTTTGTTGTTAAGAGCCGTTCTACAATTTACCCAATTGTGGACAAAGGTCCGCAGTATGGCCAAAAGTACCGTTCTGGGATTGCTGTCTCCGGCGGCTCGAATGCCTACTGCGGATTTTTGTTACCAGAAAACAGGAGACAGCAAATGAACGAGCAAGTTAAAGTTGAAAAAAGTATTGCAATGGGGGATGGATCGGGTTATAATGGAACTAATGTTCTATTAGACAAGGGAGCTTTCATGGCAGACGGCAGAGGGTACCCCGCAGAGTGGGTAAAAGAGATGGCGGTTGAGGCGTTTGAGGCAGCTGAAGGCGCATGAGGACCCTGAGGTGAAGGCGCTAGCCCAGGCGGCGGACGCCGCTTTTTTGCTGTGGCAGCTGGCGAGGGAGGAGAGCACGATGGCGACGATGACGATCGGGGAGTGGCTGCCGGTGCTGATCAGGGTGAGGGAGGCATATGCTCAAGGGGAGCGACCTACGGCTGAAGGGTCTTGATCCCAGGGGGATAGGTGCCCTGATGCGGGTTAATGCCCCCACGACTCTTGTCGTGGGGGCTTCGTCATGCCGCCCTGACCCCTCTCCGCTGCGCTTCGGGGGCAGGCGGCGGCTGACTTGAACGGGCTGTCGATTGACGCAGTGGTCTAAATGCTGTATGGTAGATATATCAGGCTAATGGTTGATTTTCCTCCTTTTACTCCTTTTTGAGACAAGGCCCCCGAGCAGCACGGGGGTCTTGTGGCTGTAATAGGGGGATGGGTATTAGGTATTAGGTATTAGGTAAGCGTCACATGACGCTGGTACTCCCACTCGCTCCGCTCGGGGACTTCGTTCGCTGATGCGGGTAAACGCCCCCACGACAAGAGTCGTGGGGGCTTCGTCATGCCACCTGGATCCCACTCCGGCTATGCCTTCGGGGACAGGTGGTGGCTTATGGCCGACCTCCCATGAGGTCGGCACTTCGCTGATGCGCCCTGACGGCGCTTCAGCTCGAACGGGCTGTCGATTGACGCGGGGGTGAGGATGGTTTAAACTATAAGTGCAGGTCCGATGCAGTTCGGACCACGACAGGAGATGAGCGCCCTGTCACCGGCGGTGTTTAGCCCCCTTCACGGACCCCCCCGACGCCCCGGTGACAGGGGGCTTTTTGGTTAAGGGCAGGGCGAGGGGTGAGAAGAAGAGATTGCTTCGCAAGCTCGCAATGACAGATGAGAAAGGAAAGGAAAGATGCAAGAGTTACTGGGAATTTTTGAGCAGTTGATGGCGCTGGGCGGATTTGCTGCGCTGATTGCGATGGTGATCAACGTGCTGAAGACGTTCGGCGTGGTGAAGGATGGCCAGGCGGGGACCTGGGCAGCCGGGCTGAACCTGGCGGGGCTGATCGGGCTGTATGTGGCCGGGATCGTAGCGCCGGAGTTTGATATTTCTGGCCTGGACGCAAACCTGGCGCAGATTGCTGAGATTTTTACTTTGATTTTTGCCTTTATAGTACAAAATTGGGTTTCAAAAGGCACACACAGCGTACTCTCAAGCGGCGGCGCCCCGGGGATTGGCAAGTCATATTCTGACGGGCCTTTTTAGGCGATGCCTATTTGGCTGCAGTTACTGGGGATGTTGTTAACCGGCAGTTTGCTCACGAGTGTGTTTAACGCGTGGGCGAACCGCCGGAAATCCGGTGCGGACGTCTCAAAGCTATTTGCTGAGACGGCAGGCCAGCTTGTGGAGCAATCGAACAAGCAGATGAAGGATATCCGAGAACAATTAGGCGAATTGAAGCGTGAGAATGGCGGGGCTGGTGTGCGAGATCGGAAGGTTGGAGGGGAAGATCGACCGGTTGGAGGGGGAGCTCATGCAGAAGAACATAGAGGCGGAAAGTATGCGAGATGAAATTCGGAATCTGCGGCGTGAGCTGGCGGAGAAGGCCCGCGAGATCGAGGCACTGGAGAGTGAAAAAACCGAGCTGAAGAAGCGCGTGAGCGAGCTTGAGCGGCGATTAGAGGAATTGGCGGGACGCCATGATCAGGAAAAGTGATCCGAGGGCCCTGGAACAACTGGCGCTGGGGCTTGATTTGCCTGAGCCGGAAGAGGAAGCGGGCTTGAGCCGCGAGGATGTGCAGCGGATCAGTCTGGCGGCGATGAGTAAGCTGGAAGCTGAAAGCTCATCCCACTCGCTTCGCTCGGGGGCGGTGAAGCTGAAAGGTGAAAGCTCAAAGCTGAAAGGTGATAAAGACTCTACCTGGCTGGGGGATTATTTGCGGCTGAAGGAGCTGGGCTTTACATGGCGGGTGGCGGCGTATATTGCCTGGGAGGCGAGTCCGAAGGGGTCGCGCTGGCCGGGATCTGTGACCGAACTGGCAACCGAGGTATTGGGGTTGAAATCACCGCGGGTAATTTATACCTGGCGAAAGAAGAATCCGGCAATTGACGAGATCATTTCGGTGATGCAGACGGAGCCGCTGTATGAACATAGAAGGGATGTGATCGAAGCTCTGATTGCGGTGGCGAGCGACCCGGATTATAAGGGTCACTCTGACCGCAGGCTGTTTTTTGAGATGATCGGGGATTATGTGCCCCGGTCGCAGGTTGACCTGGGGAAGAAGAAGCTGGCGGATGATGATTTATCTGAGATGAGCGATGAGGAGCTGCGGCGGCTGACGGAGAGGTTGTCGTCGTCATCTCAGGATGACGACACTCCCACTCGCTCCGCTCGGGGACTTCGTGCGCCGATGAACCTGGATGGTTCTCGGCTTGAGGACGGAAGATCGGAGACGGAGGACGGACAAGACGGTGACAACTGATGTATTGACAGTTATCGATCCCCAAGTGGCGCAGGCGGAGCTGGCGAAGCGGACGCTGGCGAGGCGGCACCTGGTGGATTTTTCGGAGTATGTGAGCCCGTGGTATCACGGGTACCGGCATCACCGATTGGTGGGGCTGTATTTGGAGCAGGTGGCCGATTTTATCCGCACGCGAGGCAAAGAGGGGGTGGGGCGGTTGATGATCACGATGCCGCCCAGGCACGGGAAGACGGAGCAGTGCTCGCGGCAGTTCCCGGCGTGGCTGCTGGGGCTGATGCCGGATACGCGGATCATACTGACGAGCTATAACGGCGACCGGGCGAATGCGAACAGCCGCGGGGCGCGGGATCTGGTGATGGATCAGCGGTACGGCGCAGTATTTGGCGACAGGTCGTCGGTGGATGCGCCGGTTGATCTTTCGGCCGACAGCCGCTCGGTGACCGCGTGGGATTTGGCCGCGCCGCACCGCGGCGGCGTAGTGGCGGCAGGGGTGGGCGGCGGGATCACGGGCACCGGCGCGCATTTGCTGGTGGTGGACGATCCGTTGCGGGGCCGTGAGGAGGCTGAGAGCCGGGCACAGCGGGATAAGGTATGGGACTGGTGGACTTCTACGGCGTACACCCGTTTGGAGGACGGCGGGGCGGTGGTGCTGATCATGACCCGTTGGCATCCGGATGACCTGGCGGGACGGTTGCTGACACAGATGGCGAGCGACCCGATGGCGGACCAGTGGCAGGTGGTGAATTTACCGGCAGTTTGGGAGGGATATGAGCCCAAAGAAGAGATTGCTTCGTCGGCTACGCCTCCTCGCAATGACAAGATTAAAGAAGAGATTGCTTCGTCGGCTACGCCTCCTCGCAATGACAAGTTTACTTCGTCGGCTACACCTTCTCGCAATGACATGTGGGCGGGGTATTTTCGGGATATGTTGTTGAACGGGGTGTGGGTGCAAAAAGAGGATCCATTGGGCAGGGCGCCGGGGGAGGCGTTGTGGCCGGAGAAATATTCTGCGGAAGATTTGGAACGGATCAGGACGAATGTGGGGGGGCATGATTGGATCAGCCTGTACCAGCAAAGCCCGATCCAGCGTGAGGGGGCGATGTTCAAGCCGGAGTGGGTGAATGTGGTGGACCGGATCCCGGGGAAGGTGATTGCGAGGGTGCGGTACTGGGATAAGGCCGGGACCGAGGGAGGCGGCGACTATTCTGCGGGGGTGCTGATGGCGATGACGAACGATAAGCATCTGTATATCGAGCATGTGGCCAGGGGGCAGATGTCATATCATCATCGCAACCAGTTGATGGCCCGGATAAACGATGCGGATATGGAACGAGAAGGACCGGTTGTAAGGACTTACCAGGAAGTGGAGCCGGGCGCCGCGGGTAAAGAGGCAGCGGCCAACACGGTCAAGGAAATGGGCGGGCGGGGGATCGTCCCCGACCCGGTTGGCAATAAGAGCAAGGATGTGCGGGCGATGGCTCTTGCAACGGCATGTGAGGCTGGATTGGTGCACCTGGTGCGGGCGGAATGGAACCAGAAATTATTGGAAGAGATGATGATGTTTCCGAAAGGCGTGCATGACGATCAGGTGGACGCTGCGTCAGGCGCATATAACCAGCTGGCGCGAGGCGGAAGGAGCGGCGTATTTTAATGGCAAGAGAAAAACGCAGCACGCTTTTGACAACAGTGACGCGGTGGATCAAGACGATCAACCCGCGCAAGTATGCGGTGACGACTGTAAACTCAAACGGGGTGGAGGTGACCCGCCTGGTGGATTACAGCACCTATTGCGAGGAGGGGTACAAGCGCAATGCGGTGGTGTATTCGGCGGTGCGGGAGATCGCCAGAACCGCACCGAGCGCACGTCTGCAGGTGCGTAAACGGCTGGGCCAGGGGCAGACGGAGATTCAGGAAGACACCCCGATCCAGGGGCTGCTGGACTTCCCTAACCGGGGACAGAGCCACTATGATTTTTTGGAGATGTTGATCACGTATTTGAACCTGGACGGGAATGCCTACATCATCCGGGAGCGTGAATACGGGCGGACCACGGCGATGTGGCTGCCCAGGCCGGACATGATGTCGGCGGTGGTGGACATCAGAAAATCGATGTTTGAAGCCAGCACATTGCTGGGGTATGCCTACACCATGCAGACCGGCGAGAAGCTGTATTTTCTGCCGGAGGATGTGATCCATATCAAGTATCCGAACCCAAATGACCCGCATGGCGGGATGGGACGCGGGCACCCGCCCTTGATGGCTGCGGCAGCGGATGCGGATAATGACAACAGCCAGACGAGTTTCATCAAGCAGTTTTTCAAGAATGGGGCGGTGCCCAGCGGGATCATCAAGAGCAAGAATATCCTGGATGATACTGAAGTGCGGCGAATCCAAAGCCGGATCGGGGAGCAGTATTCGGGCGAGCAGAACTGGCACAGGGTGATGGTTTTGGATGCGGATGCGGAGTATCAGCAGACGGGGTTGAACCTGGACGAGATGGTGTTCCCGGATTTGCGGGCGATCTCTGAGACGCGGATCTGTGCGGCTTTCAAGGTGCCGCCGGTGCTGATCGGGGTGAAGGCGGGGCTGGATGCGGCCACCTACAGCAACTATGCGCTGGCGAGACGGGCGTTGTGGGAGGATAACATCATCCCGACAACGACAAAGCTGGCGGAGGCGTTGACCCGGGCTTTATCTGACGAATTGGACGAGGACGTAATCATCCAGGCGGATTACAGCAACGTGGTGGCGCTGCAGGATGACCGGACGAACCGGTTTACAAGGGCGAACCAGGCGGTGATCGGCGGATGGCTGACGGTGAATGAGGCCCGACGAGAGGTCGGGCTGGGGCCGCTGCCGATTGGCGTGGGGGATGTGCTGTACCGTCCGCTGATGAGCGAGGCTGTGGATGACGGCGCCGGTGATGCTTCAAGGAAAGGTATTAGGAATCAGGTAGTAGGGATTAGGACCCCCTCCCCGGTCCTTCCCCTGCCGCAGGGGAAGGGAGAAAGAGAACCTGAGCCCGCCACAGTTTGGCCAACCTCTCATGAGGTTGGCACTGCACTGAAGAACCTTGATGGTTCTTCAGTTTGGCCAGCGTCTCCTGACGCTGGCACTTCGCTGAAGCGGGTTGATCCCGCCTCAGCTTGGAAGGCTTTTGACCGGGTGGCGCGACAGTGGGAGGGCCAGTTTAAACGGACGGCGGCCAGGCTGTTTGAAGAAGAAGAAATCGAGATTGAGGCGCGGGTGAACGGCGAGAAGGGAAAATCGATCAAGGCGATAGACTTTGAGGCGATTTTAAAAGCGATTCTGGCGTATCTGACGGTGGAATCGGCAAAAAAATGGCAAACAGCGTTTTTGCCCCTGATGCTGGGGGTGACGAGGAGCCAGCTTGAGATTTGGTCAGGGACGATTGGCGTTGATTGGGAGATTGAAAATCCAGCAGTAGCTGCGTTTATCAAAACGCACGCGTTTGAGTTTGCACAGCGGATCAGCGAGACGACGGCTGACGAGGTGCGGCGGATGATTTTGGCAGCGCAGTCGGAGGGGTGGTCGATCGTGCGGCTGAAAGAGGAGCTGCAGGCGGTATATGGGGGCTGGTCGGATATCCGGGCGGAAATGATCGCACGGAGCGAGACGATTAGAAGCTCGAATGCGGGATTGGTGGAAGGCTTTCGGCAGAGCGGGATCAGCGAGATCGAATGGTTTGCGGCATTGGATGAACGGCTGTGCCCGTTTTGCAGCGAGATGCACGGAAAACAGATTGCGATCGGGGAAGCCTGGTTTGCGGCCGGGAGCGTGATGCAGGTCGGCGACGAGGTATTGATGATGGACTACGGCGATGTGATGTGGCCTCCGCTGCATCCGAACTGCCGGTGTGTGATGCAGCCGGTGATTGACGAAGCATAAAAGGTGAGTTATGGCTAACAAAAATATGGTGACAAAAGTATTTCCGAGTTTTACGAAGAGCATGGACGCCGAGACGGGGATCGTGGAGGCGTATGTGAGCATCATGGGGATCAGGGACCTGGACAGCCCGCCGGATGTGATCCAGCTGGGGGCGTTTGTGAAGAGCATCCAGGAGCGCGGGCCGCTGGGTACGCGCAAGATCAGGGTTTTGCGACAGCACTGGCCGGACGAGGTTGTCGGTTTACCGCTGGCCCTGGTGGAACATCCCCGGGATATGCTGCCTCCTGCGCTGCTTGAGCAGTACCCGGAGGCAACGGGCGGCCTGTTTGCCAGGACGCAGTTTGTGATGGATACGCAGCTGGGACGGGAGACCTACGCACTGTATAAAGCCGGGGCGATGGATGAGTGGTCGATCGGGTTTGACCCGCTGCAGTTTGAATATGTGAAGGATGATGAGGACACCACGCTGAGGATCTTGAAGGAGATCAGGTTGTGGGAGTATTCGCCAGTGACCTGGGGGATGAACCCCGGCACGATGACAACCGGGGTTAAAGCTGGCCATGATCAAGATGATGACGCCAAGGATGGGCCGACCTCCCATGAGGTCGGCACTGGGGCCGAGCCGCACGAGCGTGCACTCACCCGGGAGATGGCGATGAAACTAAAACAAATAGAAATTGACCTGGCACTGCAAAAGACCAGGTCAAGGAGGTTGAAATGATGTACAGCAAAAAGTCGTTGGACGAGAAATACCGCGAGGTCGCCCAAATTTTGGAGCGTGCCAAGGAGTTGATGTCTGACGAGATGAGCGCTGAGCAGCAGGAACAGGTGAATGCCTTCTTGCAGCAGGCAGAGAAAATCCAAAAAGAGGCTGAACGGGCAGAGAAGCTGATGGCTTTAGAGCAGGAAACGGCTGAAAGGCTGGCAAAAACCCAGCTGGACGCTGAAAAAGAAGCCCATCGCAAAAAGTCGGAAGCGGCCGGGTTTGGGTCCTTCAGCGAGTATGTGAAAGCGATCTACGACTTTCACACCAAGCACGCCTTTGACCCCCGGCTGGAAAAATTGATGGTGAGCAAGGCGATGGCAGGTGAGATCGGCGTTGACGGCGGGTTCTTGATCCCATCAGCACCGCAAAGCGACCTGCTGCAAACCCGGGCGGAGGCCAGTTTTATGCGGAGCCGGGCGCGGATTGTGCCGATGAGCTCCCGATCGGTGCCCTTCCCGGCGGTGGATTACTCTAAGGCGGCAGCAGGCGTGAGCGGCTTTTTTGGCGGCATTCGCACCTACTACACCGAAGAGAACATCGATATCGAAGCCAGCGAGCCCAGCTTCAAATCGATTGAGCTGAAAGCCAAAGAGCTGGCCGGATACACGGAGATCCCCAACGGGCTGATCCGCGATTCAGTGGTTTCGATCGAAGCCTTTTTGGCGGGCCCGGGCAGCTTTGGCGGCGCACTGGCCTGGCAGGAAGATTACGACTCTCTGAACGGAACCGGGGAAGGCCGCCCGCTGGGCATTTTAAACGCCCCCGCAACGATCCCAGTGAGCCGGGCTACTGCATCCAAATTTAAGTTTGTGGATGCGGTTTCGATGGCTTCCAAGATTATTTTGAGCGGGGCCCCGATCTGGCTGATGAGCCAGACCGTGATGCCGCAGCTATTCCAGATGATTGACGGCGCGTCGAATAACATCTGGCAGCCCAATGCGGCCGCCGGACCGGCGACAACCTTGCTGGGATGGCCGATCATCTTCACTGAAAAATTGCCCGCGCTGGGCACGAAGGGCGATGTCGCCCTGGTGGATTACAGCTGGTACCTGCTGGGCGACCGGCAGGCGGTGACGATGGACATCAGCCGGGATCACAAGTTCCGGACGAACCAGACCGTGTTCCGGGCAGTCGAGGCGATCGACGGGCAGCCCTGGCTGGACAGCAAGATCAAACTGGCGGATGGAACCACCGAGGTGAGCCCATTCGTTATATTGAACTAACAAATTCATTCTCAAACTCCCCCCTATTAAACGGGGGGAGGAAAAGAGATAAAGAAAGCGAGAAATGTGATGGCAACATTATTTACTGAAAAAATTGCAGTGCTGGGCGCAATTGACCCGGATGCCTACGGCACCGGCACCCAGGGGACAGCCTGGGTGGACATGAAGCAGTTTGACCAGCTGGCGTTTGTGGTCCAGGTCGGGGAATTTCAATCTGGCGCAACGGTTGATTTCAAGCTGCAGCAAGCGACAAACTCGTCCGGGGCGGACGCGAAGGACATCACCGACAAGGCGATCACCCAATTGACTGAAGCGGGCACCGATGGCGATAAGCAGGTGATCGTGATGGTGAAGGCTCCCCAGCTGGACGACGGCTACCGGTTTGTGCGCGGCGTGATGACGATCAGCGTTGATTCCGTTGATTCCGGTGTGCTGGTGTTGGGCGCAGACCCGCGCTATATGCCAGCATCGGATTTCGATGTAGCCAGCGTGGATGAGATCGTTTACTAATGGATCGTGAGCCTGGGCGGTCATGCAATAGGCCGCCCAGGCGGTGAAAAAACGCATGAAAAACGTGTATGAGCTGGCAGGAAAGTACCGCGGTGCGGACATCTGGATCGTGGCAGCGGGGCCGACGATGGATTTTGTGGACCCGGCGTTATTCGAGAACAAGATCACGATCGGGGTGAACCAGGTATTCCGGCGGATCAAAACGGATTACCTGGTGCGTAAGGAAACCGCATATTTTGATGAGGCTGTGGCAAGTGGAACCCCGATTATTGCCAGCCGATACAACTGCGGCACGTTCCGGCTGGGACTGAATCCGCCCGGGGAGTATGTGTTTGATCATGTGGATAACGCGCTGTCCGATGTTGACCTGAGTGTGATCGCTGAAGGGAGCGGAAAAATTGTGGTGAGCTACAGCACGATCACGAGCGCGATGCACGTGGCGGCCGTGATGGGCGCGGCGAATATCATTCTGTGCGGCCATGACTGCGGCACACTGGACGGCCGGACGCGGATGGGCGGGTACAACGAGGCTATAGGCGGTGAAGCGTTTTATCGCAAGTGGCTGGGCGAGATTTTGCCGCAGACACAGGCTGTGCGCGAGAAACTAATACAGGTGTTTGGCTGCCGGATATACAGTTTGAACCCCTTTATCGGACTGGGATTTGAAGGACATGATGCAGGAAATTAAACATGTGCTGGTGTTTTGCCCGATGAGCCCAACGATGCCGCGTTTGTGGGGCCGGACGGTGCAGTCGCTGTTTAAGTTGCAGTCTGAGACGATCGGGATTGAGTACTGGTTCAGGGGCTGGGATAACCCGCACGACTATCCGTATGAGAACGTTGCGCACAATTACAACGTGGCCAAGGAAGTGACATTGACGCTGGGCCTGGATGCGCTGTTGACGGTGGAGTGCGACATGATCATCCCAGCGAATACGGTGGACCGCCTGGCTGCCGCGGAAGCGGATATCGCCTATGGCCTGTATGTGTGGCGGCACGGGCGGCGAGAGTGGAGCGCATACACCGAGCTGACGGCGCTGAAGGGCAAGAGCATCAGCAAAAACCCTGAAGCCGCCAGGGCGGCCTGGGGAAAAGTGATCGATGTGGCCGGGGTTGGCCAGGGATGCACGCTGATCAGGCGGGATGCGCTGGAAAAGATCGAATTTGGGTTGTGGCCGGGAACCCCCCAGGCGGTGAGCAGCGATTGGATGCTGGCGCTGGACGCCCAGCGGCTGGGCTTCACCCAGCGCTGCGATTTGGGCGTGGTGTGCGGGCATCAGAGCTATGAACCCTGGCCGCAGGTGATCTGGCCGGACCCGGAAGAGGACGATCTGTACCGGGTGGAGGCGCTGCCCGACCCGGTGAACGGCAAACTACCCGTGCGGGTGCTGAAGCAGGGCGAAAAACTGGAAATGGCGCTGGGCGAGGCTGGCGGCCAGGTGGAATTGTTAACGGTGCGAAATAAATGTGGAAGGGAAGGTTTATAAAATGGCAACAAGAAAGAAAGATGAAAATGTGGTGAGGGCAACAACCTCGTTTATGGATGCGAGAACCGGGAAAGATTACCACCCCGGTGATATCGTGGTGGGTTGGGAAAAGGCGCGTGTGGAACATTACGCAGACGTGGGCCTGGTGGAAATTGTTGAAACAACAACCCACGACGTTGAAGAGCCAACGAAGCCGAAAACCACAAGCAGGAAGAAGCCTGGACCCAGTGAAACGAAACCGGGGACGGGCGGCGGCAGACGCAAGGCGGCGCACTAAAATGGGCGTCTACCGCATCAACCGCAGCCGTCACAGCGTCGGCAGGCTATACCAGCGGGTGGGGGTGGCAGAGATACCCTGGTGGCTGGCGGGTGGAATACCTGCTGAGAATTGCATCGCGGCCTACCAGCCGAAGGGGGCGGCGAGTTATGCGGCGAGCAAGGTGAACCTGGCTAATCCGGGGACGTATGATGCTTATGAGGGCACCACGCTGCGGTTTACGCTGAAGGCCGGGTCATCGGCTCAGCTGCCCATTGGGGAGTTTAAGTTTGGCATCCAGAGTATAGCGGAGGATGGAACGGTGCTTGAGCCGTACATGGGCGACTGGGTGATTGTGCCGGATTATGTGCGGAAAGCGATAGTGGCAGGAGGTGGAGCATGAATCTGTACATAACCCCCGATGAAATTCGCCAGCGTCTCGTGACGCTGGCACTGCGCCGATCCGGCCTGACGCCGCTCGGCTTGAGTCCGCTGTGCGGAGTATGCGTTGGGAGAAAATTGTCATGAATCTGTACATAACCCCCGATGAAATTAAGTCCGCCGCGCCGGACCTGATCCGACCGACGACGACCAAGTATGACGATCCGCTGTATCGGCGCTGCGTGGGCGTGAGCCGGGCGATCGACCGGCGCTGCAAGCGGCACTTTTATCCACGGGTGGAGACGCGCTATTTCGCAGGCTCTCGACCGACATCTCGTGATGTCGGCATTTCGCCGATGAACCTTGGTGGTTCTCGGCTCAGCATGCTGTGGATTGACGACCTGATCTCGATCTCGTCCGTGGCGGTGAGCACGGACGGCGGGAAAACCTACACCACGCTGGACGCCGAGGATTACGCCGGGGCGGTTTCGGAACACCTCAACAGCCCGTGCAGTTATAACATGATCATCCTGGAGCAGGCTGCCAGCGTGAGCGCCTTCCCCGCGGGAAGGCGGGCGGTGCGAATTGTGGGCGAGTGGGGCTACACGGACGACCGGGATGCGTGCTGGGAGGGGAGCGCGGTGCACCTGGCGGAAGCGATGAGCGCTGACGCGGACACGCTGACAATCGAGGATGGGATTGCGCAGGACCTGTACGGACTGGGCACATTTTTACAGCTGGGGCGGCTGATCCGGATCGGGGATGAGATGCTGTTTGTGCGCTCGGTGACCATCAACCAGGACGCAGCGGATGTGGTGACGGTGGTACGCGGGCAGAACGGGACTGAGGCTGAGGAGCATGACGAAGGCGATGAGATTTACCTGTGGCGGCCGCCGTTTGACATCAGCCAGGCGGCGATGATCAGCGTGGTGCGGGACCTGGCCAGGGCGCAGCAGGGGTATGTGGACACGCGCGGCGGGTTGGAAGTGGGCGGGCAGATGCTGTGGGTGGGGCGGTGGGACCCGGAAGCCGAGGATAAGCTCAGCCGGTATATCAGGACAGGGATAGGGTAACAGGTATTAGGAAATAGGAGATTGCTTCGCCCCCTTACGTGGGCTCGCAATGACAAAACTGTGATGGACGTAACGATTGAGATCAAGGGCTTGCAGGAACTGATGGACCGCTTTGAGCGGTTCGATGAGATCGCGGCGGGCGAGTTCCGGGCAGCGATGGGCGTATCCGTTGAGACGGTGGGCAAGCTGGCGCGGGAGAAGGCGCCGGTGGACATGGGCCAACTGCGGACGAACATCACCGGCAAGGTGCAGGGCGGCGGGGTGGCAACCCAGGTGGAGGGTGTGGTGGGCGCATACCGACCCTACGCCCAGGTGATGGAAGAAGGCGCCGATCCGCATTGGCCGAACATGGGCAACCTGCACTTCTGGGTGGTGCGCAAACTGGGCTTGAAGGGCGTGGAGGCGGAGCGGGCGACATTTTTGATTGCCCGGGCCATCTCGCGGCGGGGACTGAAGCCGAGGCATTATATGCGCGACGGGCTGAAAGAGGCCGAGCCGAAGATCAAAGCTGAGTTTGAGCAGGCGGTGGAGCGGATTGTAAGTAAGCTGACAGCTGATAGCTGAGCCAGCGCCTCCTGGCGCTTGGCACTGCGCTGGTGCGGGCTGATCCCGCCCAGCTTGAGGAATGAGAAAGATGGCGATTGAAAATTGGAAGGACGAACTGACCGAGGTGCTGAGCGAGATCAGCGGGATTGAGGAGGTGCGCGCCTATGATGACCTGCCCGGGCAAATCGTGGTCAGCCCGACACTGGTGTGGTTCCCGGTCAGCGGAAGGCAGTCTTATGGGATGGGCAGCCCGGCGGTGGCATATCATACCGTACAGCTGAGCCTGATGGTGAGCGTGGCGCTGTTGCCTGAAGGGGTGGGACGGACCGTGCCGCTGATCTCTGCGGTGCGCAACAAGCTGGCCCAGCACATCACGCTGGGGGGCAGCGTGGCGCAGATGGTCCCCAACCCGGACGGGCTGTTCTACGAAGGCCCGGCGACGATCCTGTACGGTGATCGGACCTACACCGGCGTGAATTTTTATCTGGAGGTGAAAGAGGTGGAACGCATTGAAGTGATGGCGTGAGATTGCTTCGCCCCTGAAGGGGCTCGCAATGACCATTGGAGACGGTTTGGCTGGATAAAGTGCAGAAATTGGAGAAACTATGACAGGAAAAAATAACAGGAAGGCTCTGGCGATGATGAAATACCTGGGAAACGGCTTTTTGATCGGCGTCCCGGCCCGGGATCTGACAAAAGCCGAGGTTGAGGCGCTGGGGCTGGATCCGGATGCGCTGGCGGAGAGCGGGATGTATGAAAAGGTTCAAAGCCCGCCACCTTCGGGGGCGGCAAAACCCGAAACCGGAAGCGGCGATGCGGCTGAACCTTTGCAGGATGAATGAGATGGCTGACGACCCATGTCGTCAGCACTGCGCTGAGGCGGCAAGAGGCCGCTTCAGCTTGAGGATGACAAAACGATTAACGAATAAGGAGATTTTACAATGAGCGATTATGGCATAAAAACATTTCGACAGCTTCAGCTGAACCGCGAAACGGAGATCGGGACGCCGGGGGCCACCTGGTTCAACTGGCGCGGGCTGGGCCTGCTGGATGACCAGCGGGTGGGGGTATTTCCCGAAGAGGATATCGGGCTGTTCGGCGGCGGCGACCGGCAGTATTTCCCGCAATTGCGCGGCGAGCTGAACATGCCCGGCCATGCGGCCACCTATGAGCAGCTGATGCACATCCTGGACGCAGGTATCGCCAAGGCGACGCCCGCTGCTGACGGGGCGGGGTCGGGGCAAATCCGCACCTATACGATGCCGATTGCAGCCGCGGATGCGGTTGGTGCAGAAGCCCTGCAGACCTTTCACATCAAGTCCGGGGATAACGCCGCGGTGGAGATCGCGGGCGGGGCGTTCGTGAAAAACTTCACCCTGGCAGGCGCCCGTAACGAGGCCTGGATGCTGACCGCCAACTGGGAAACCCAGGAGGTGGCCGCTGATGGGGACGGGTTTGCCGTGTCGAACATCGCGGCGGTGGAAGAGCTGATGTTCAACCTCTCGAAGATTTACATCGATGATGACGACGGCGCTCACGGCGGCACCCCGGCGGAGGGCGTGCTGACCAATGCCACGCTGAATGTTGTCACGGGCTGGCAGGCGCTGTTCACGGCGAACGGTGCGCTGGTTTACAGCACGATAAAACAGCGGGCACCCGAGATCGTGCTGAACGTGACCCTGGAGATGACCGCCGCTGTGGCCGCTGCAGAACGCGAGAACTACCGGACCAGCACAGCCAGGCTGATCCGCCTGCTGTGCGAGGGCACTGATCTGACCGCAGAGGGCACCGATTACGCCAAGAAAACGCTGATCGTTGACATGGCCGGAAAGTGGGAGAATTTTGAGCCGCTGGGCGAGGATGACGGCGACGACATTGTCACAGCCACATTCCGCTGCCGCTACAACGCACCAAACACCAGCTTCTTTGAAATGGTGCTGGTGAACGAGGTGGCCTGATGCAACATACGATTGAGGGTTTGGGCGTACGCTTCAGCCTGCCCGAAAAGGTGACGGTAAAGCAGAGCCTGCAGTATTTTGCCGTGTTTGCCACCGCCGTGCACAACCGGCAGATGATGTACATCGAGCTGTGGGCAGTGATCGTGGACCTGGGCCTGATCCAGGACTGGGAATGCGAATACTTTGACCTGGAGACCCCCTTGGATGAGGTTGAGGACCAGCGGGTAGCCGAGCTGGTGATGCGGGTGTGCAACCTGGTTTACCAGCACATGGAAGGGCTGAGGGTAACGGAAAAAAACTGATCCAGCAGGCGGCGGATTGTGCCGCCGGAAAAGGTCCGCCGCCGTATGAGCTGGAGGTGTTGTGGATGTGCAGGCAGTTTGGCTGCCTGCCGGAGGGCGGCGGATACCTGGATCAGGATGCACGCTTGATGGGCAGGGCCGTGATTTGCGATGAAGTTTACCGGCTGGTGAAAAAGTGGCGCGCTCTGACGGTGAAGGATTTCGGCCAGCTCAATGACGGCGAAAAGCAGCTGTTCAAATGGCTGCATAAAGCAGGGGTCGTGTTGTGATGAAACCGGACAAAAATAGGCGAGATTGCCACGCTGCGCTCGCAATGACAAAGGAAACGATCTAATGGGTCAATCGATTGTTGAGATCATCATCAAGGCCAGCAACCAGGCCTCTGACGAGTTTAAAAAGGTCTTTGGCGACCTGGGCGACATGGGCAAAGAAGCCAAAAAGATGGGCAAGGGCATGCGCAAAGCCGGTGCTGCGATTACGGCAGGGGTGACGACGCCGCTGGTGGGCTTTATTGCCACCTCAGTTATGGCCGCGGCGCGGGTGGATGAGCTGATCATCGCCAACAACCAGCTGGCCAAGGCGGCGGGTTATTCGGAAAAGTATGTCCAGGACCAGGCCAAATCCGTGCGGGATATGGGCATCGAGGCGGCGGCCAGCCAGCAGATCGTGGCGAAATTTATGACCGCCCAGCTCGACCTGGCGAATGCGGCCGGACTGGCCCGGGTGGCACAGGACCAGGCCGTGATTTCGGGCGAGAACAGCACCGAGACGATGATGCGGCTGACGGATGCGCTGATCACGGGGAATACGCAGATGTTCCGCAGCATGAACATGACCCTGGATCTGAAAACGGCCTACCAGGCCATGGCCGACCAGCTGGGCATCAACGTCGATGAGCTGACAGAAGCCGAGAAGGTGCAGGCCCGGGTGAACGCGGTGATGGAATACGGCACGACCATCACCGGCACGTATGAAGCGGCCATGGGCGACTCGTACAAACAAATGGGCAGCTTCAAGCGCATGATCAACGATATCGCGGTGGAGGCCGGGCAGAACTTCACGCCCGCATTGGACACGGCTGTGTTCGGGGTCAAGGACCTGCTCGAAACGGTGATGGAGATGGTCAGTGAGGGCGGCGCCCTGGAGCCGCTGCTGGTGGGCTGGGGGGATCAGCTGGATCGGGCAGCCGGGTTGATCGACAAGGTGAATGAAAAATTAAAAGACGTTGATCCGGCGCTGCTCAAGACGGCTGGAGAGGTGGTGGGAGTTACAGCGGTACTAGGCCCCTTACTTATCGTTGGTGGACAAGCGGTGATCTGGGCGGGGAAGCTGGCGGGAGCGCTTTCTACATTAGGCGTGTCTGCGGGTGCGGCTGCTGGCCCAGTCGGATTGTTGCTAACGGCGTTGGCAGGATCGGCTGTGGTGGCAAGGAATCAAGTCAACGAATTTGAATTACTAAACAACAGTATTGAGGATTCTTCCGAAACCTACGAGGATTATGTAAGCAGAACGACGGAGGCGGCTAAAAATCTTGGATTTGTGATCGATGAGCAGGGGCGTTACTGGCATATATACACCGGAGAAATGCACAACTCTTACCAGATGCTGACTGAAGCGCAATGGGAGCAGGCAGAATCGATGGAATTTGGCGCCGAGATGGCAGTGGGTTACGCTGCGATGCTGGAGCATGTCACCGAAACGATGGAAGCGATCCCGGATGAAGTGGTCACTCAGATCGATATCGAAACCCAGCAGGCGATGGCCAACCTGGAGGCGCTGCAGCAAAAGATGGAGCAGGACCTCAGCCGGGCGATGGAAGTGCTGGTCAGTGCGCAGGAAAACTGGAAGAGCAGCCTGGCTTCTGACCTGGTTGCAGGGCTGGAGGAGGCGGGTGTAGAAGGCGATGCGCTGGTGGAGCGCCTGGAGGCGATTGACCAGGCGCTGGGGACATCGCTGGCCCGTGAACACCGCTACAACGTGGCGTATGACCTGGAAATGCCCGAGTTGCTCGCGAAGCTGCTTGAAGATCCCGCCTCGTTTGTTGAAGAGGCAAAAGCCTTCACAGCGTATTTTATGCCGCTCGAAGAATCGGTAATCAGTGCGCAGGGCAAAGTGGACAGTTTGCAGGCTGACCTGGACAATATCGCCAGAGAATACAATGCGCTGATTAACGTCACGGTGACCGGAAGCGTCCCAACCGGCGCTGTCAATATCGGCGCAGGTGCTGGGGGGGGCGAAAGATATGGTCGAGCCACTGGCGGGGCGGTCTACCCCGGCAGGGCGTACCGCTGGCGGGAGTTCGGCGACGAGTATTTCATCCCGCAGGAGCGCGGGCAGGTGTTGACGCAAGGCCAGGCAGCCTCGATGGGCGGTGGCCGGGGCGGTGAGGGTGCTATCGTGGTCAACATCAACACGCCGTTTAACTTTGCGGATAGCGCATGGGTAGAGCGTGAGCTTGCGCCGTACATCCGTAAAGAGATGCGAGAGGCATTGCGGACATGAAAAGTGTGACGATCTATGCGACCGCAGCCAGCGGCGTTGTCCGCGGGACGGACGCTAACTATGCAACGGCGCGGTCAACGGCAACCGAGTTTTCACAGGCTGAACTTATCGTGGGGCAGGGCTTGTACACAGGGGCGTATACCGTCAACCGGATATTCCTGAAGTTCGACACGTCCGTGCTGCCCCCCAGCGCGATTGTGACCAAAGTCCGCCTGCGCCTGGGCATTTACAGCGTTGCTTCGTCGGAGGTTTTTGATATCCAGGTCGTTGAGCAGGATTGGAGCGAGCAAGACCCGCTGTCAGCCATCGATGCGGACATTGAGACCGCCTATGACGGCTGTTTGGCTGGCGACCTCGCGTCGGTTGTGTTTACGGCGCCCGCGATCACCAGCAGGCCCGGAGGGCATTATGTCGCGTATAGCGATGACCTGGATATCGAAAGGGTTGACATAGACGGGAGCACATATTACAGCTTGCGATCAAGCCTGGACTATGACGGTGAGCAGCCTGCATTAATCGACTATTGCAATCTCGCCCCCACCGACTATTTTCTGGAGTTTTACAGGCCCGCGCTGGTTATCGATTATATCGATGAGCCGCAATACGACTTTCTCGGCTGGCAGCTCTACATCGACTGGGTGGGTGACGGGGCGGTTGAGAGCTGGCAGGATGAGGCAGGGCGTGTGCTGCGCTTTGCGCTTGACCGGGGGCGTGACCGCACCATCGGCGCACCGGGCGGCGGCTTTGAGTCGCCCCACGTCGGCAAGCTCATCCTGGAGATGGATAACTCCGATGGGCGCTTTGACCCCTGGAATAAAGACAGCCCGTTATATGGCCAGATCCAGCCGGGCAGGCGGGTTAACTTCGCCGTGTGGCATAATGGGAAGCATTACACCCTGTTCACCGGCTACATCGCCGATCTCCGGCCGGTGGGTTATAGGCAGCCCGTGAATCTTATCATCGAAGACGGGGCGGGCTGGCTGAACGCCGACACGCCGGACATCCCGCTCATCGAAAGCGCGGGTGTGGACGCTGCTATTGATGCAATCCTGGACGATCTTGCATATCCCTTCGGGCGCACTATCGAAGCGGGCCTCAACGAGCAGACCTATTACTGGACTTCCGGTAAGAACGGTTTATCTGAAATTCACATGCTGGCTAACTCTGATATGGGCCGCTTTTGCGTTGATGCTGACGGCACGGCGCACTTCCGCAATCGTCACAACAACGATACGGTCAGCCGCATCCTGACTGAAGACCAGTTGGGACGCAATATTTACTTCCCCATGCCCTGGGAATATAGCCGATCGATTGTGGACGCCTGGATCTACCCGCGCCAGGTGGGGCCAACTGACAGCACCCTGTTTACCCTGCGCACCGCCCCGACCATCCCACCGGGTGAAACCCTGACTTTGTGGTGCAAATATAGGTATAACGATCAGGATGTGCCCGCGGTGGATGTGTATCTATCAAGCTGGCAGCCGAGCACTGACTTCACCGGTGACGACATTTCGGTGACCGTCTTTTCGCGGGATGCCAGAATTGATATCACTAACAATACAGAGGATGCTCAAATTCTGACCGAGCTGATCATCAAGGGCACGCCAATCTATTCCCCTGAGCCCATAAAAATTCAGAAGAGCGACAAGGCGGTCAGTGAACTGAACGCCGCCTTTGTTTATGACTATCCCTGGGCGACGGATATTAATATTGTGCAGGATTTTGCCAGAGTTCTGCTGGATTATCTGAACGACCCAAAGGAATACCCCGAAATCACGCTATACAACCGCCCTGAAATTGGCTGTGCTATTGACCTGGAAGAGCGCCTGCGCCTGGTGCTGGACACCTTCGATATCGATAAAACTTTCTTTGTGCATAAAGTCAGCCATAGGTCGGGGGCGAGCATGCAGGAGATTATCACCACCGCGAAATTGAGCCCCATGCTGCAGGCACAGGACGAGAACGTGGCGCTCTGGGACTACGGCTTGTGGGACGTGAACGACTGGGGCTTTTAGACTGGGCCAGCGCCTCTTGGCGCTTGGCACTGTGCCGATGAACCTGGATGGTTCTCGGCTTGAGGAGAAAAGATTATGACATTTCAAACACCCGAAACCGCCATCACAGGCACCCCGATCCCTTCCAGTTGGTGGAACACCTATGTGCGCGACAATATGCTGGCGCTGCACAACATCCCCACCTGCCGGGTGTATAACAATGCGGATATTCTCATCCCCGATAATACCCCTACCGCGTTGTCATTCGGTTCTGAGCGCTGGGATACAGACGAAATTCACAGCATTATCGCGAACACTGATAGACTAACTTGTAAAACGGCTGGAATGTATGGCTTAATCGGTCATGTAACTTTTGATTCTAACACTACTGGGAATAGGATTATAAACATCGTGTTGAATGGGGCACAATTCATTGCCTCTCAAAGCGCTCTGCCCTTATCAGGATCTCCTACGCGGTTATCTGTACCCACTCGGTGGAAAATGGAAGTGAACGATTATGTGCAATTGATTGTATATCAAAATAGAGGCGGAAGTTTGAATATTATCTACGAATCGGCAAGGTCTCCCGAATTTGAGATGACCTGGCTGGGGGCGGCATAATGTTTACCCTGCTGTGCGGCAAGGGCTTTTCGATCACATTCGACAATAGCTATGAAGTGCGTGTCGAGTGGGGCGCGGGTGTCGGGGAGCACAAGTACACTATGCCAGATTTGCCGATGAGTCCCCTGTCGGTTTCGGAGGCGCGGGACGGGGAGCGGATCACAAATAGCGTGGCGGAGGTGACGGTTACTCGAGGTGGCGAGGTTGTTCGGTATAGGAAAGAGGCCACCCCAGAAGAGGTGGTGGATATCCTCATACAAGTAAAGGAAAACAATTATGACTGAATACGCGTTTGGAATTGATTTAAGCAGGTACAACTACTCGCAGGACGGGAAAATTAAGATGGATTTCGACCAGGTGGCAGCGCATAAAGACCCGCCGGTCAGTTTTGTTGCCATCCGTTCTGGTATCTCGTGGGGTTACACCGACCCCTGGTTTAGTAGGTCTTGGGCTGAGGCTAAAAGGGTTAGTCTGTGCAGAATGGCATATCATGTGCTTTACTTTGGCGAGAGCGCACAGGCGCAGGCTGACCACATGTTCAGGATAGTAGAACCTACGGCTGATTGGACACATGACAGATTGGTCTTGGATTTAGAAGTAGAGCATCAAAACAGCCAGATAAAAATTACCGATACCACACTAAAGGTCATGGAGATTTGTCGTTCTAGAACGGGCAGATACCCCATTAATTATAGTCGGGCGGAGTGGATTAATAGATGTCTAGTTGTCAAATCGTTACCGCCAGAAACCGATTGGTGGCTGGCGCAGTATTTTTACGCGAGACCTTATCCGCTTTACACGCCGGAATACCCATCAGATAAATTGACTATGCCGAAAGGGGTTACACGGTGGCTTGTTCATCAATCGGCAGAACGGGGTAAAAGCATTGGCACAACAGCGATGCACTACATGGATTACAACCGCTGGAACGGGAGCGTGATTGATGTGTTGAAATATTTCAACCACGATGAGCCCGAGCAACCAGTTGAACCGTCTGATACGGAGAAACTCAATAAGTTGTGGAATGCACATAAGGAGCTGCACTAAACGGCGACCAGTAAACAACGGAGAAACTTATGAAACTGGATGCGTTTGATCGGGAGGTGTTGAGTAAAAAGGGGTATGCCCAGGATTTAATGCGTGAGCTGTACGGCGCCAGGCTGGCCCAGAGCACCGCCAAGCAGCATATCGCTGGTATCCGGCGCCATTTGCGTTTTAAAGAGAAGCTGGAGGCGCCTGAGGAGACACTGCCGGACCTGGACGAGCGCATTTATCACGCGGACGGCACCTGGACGACCAAGCGGCTGGTGATGCTCTCTGAGGAGGAAAGCCAGGATCCGCAGGCGGTCATGGTCAAGATGGGGCTGGACCCGCTCCAGTGGGATGTGGTCAGCTTCAAAATCAAGCGCAACTGGTGGGATACGCCCATGAAGCTCAGGAATGAGGATGGGGTCGACCAGGCCACGTCCCGCCGCAATTACCAGTTTTTGGTCGAACTGCGGGTGAAGCCTTCCGGTTTGATCAGTACGGATGCGGTCGCCAGGGTCTTTGAGGCGCTACAGCCGCCAGAGCTGGAGCTGTTCGCCTATCAGCCCGGCCGCAAGATGCTCGAGCTGCCGATCATGGACCTGCACCTGGGTAAGCTGGCCTGGGGCGAGGAGACCGGCGAGGACTACGACCTCAAGATCGCCGAAAAGCTGTACCGGGAGACCGTGGGCGACTTTTTGGGTAAGGTCGACCATTACAATTTGCCGATTGAGAAGATCCTGTTCCCGGTGGGCCAGGATTTTTTCCATGTCGACAACACCACCAGCATGACCACCAGCGGCACACTGGTGGATACCGATACACGCTGGGCCAAGATGTATGAGGTTGGGGTGGGATTGCTCGTGTGGGCGGTGGAGCAGCTCCGCCAGGTTGCCCCTGTGGAGATCATGTATGTGCCGGGCAACCACGATAAGACGTTGAGCTACTGCGCAGTGTATACGCTGCATGCCTATTTTCAGAAGTGTGCGGACGTAACCGTTGATCTGAACCCGGCGGCCCGAAAATATGTGCGGTATGGGGTCAATCTGATCGGCTTTTCTCACGGCAAGGAGGGCAAACGAATCTTTCACTTGATGCAGCAGGAGCGGGCCCAGGACTGGGGTGAGACCCTCTACCGGGAGTGGCACCTGGGCGACCTGCACCATGAGCAGGCCATCGAAAACGGCGGGGTGAAGGTGCGCCGCATAACATCGGTGACGGCGGCGGATGCCTGGCACGTGGAGAAAGGCTTCCGGGCGATGCGCATGGCCCAGGCCTTCGTGTGGGACCGGGAGCGGGGGCTGGAGCTGGTTATGGACAGCAATGTGATGGTGGGGGAGGAGGGGGGTAGTTTGTAGTGGGTAGCAGGAATTAGGGCCTGACGGGTTTCGCCGGTGGTGTATTGTCCGGGTGTTATTCGTAGCACCCAAGAAGCCGGGACGTGGGTTCGACTCCCACCAGGTCCACTGATTGCCTTGTTAGGGAAAGGGGCTGGACTGATCATCCGCATTATTACAGAAGGCCCGCCCGCCGTGCAGGGTAGATCAACCCCGGCCTGATCAACCGGTTGCTAAAAGAGCGTAAAACGGGCATGGAAGGCAGTCTATCAAGGTGCGAGAGAGGCTATGTTGTTGTGGGTGGAGGGTGCGTGGTAGGGATTGCCGGACGCAGACACATAGCGTATTAGCTACTTGATAGCCCCTGAATAAACGCACGAATAAGGGGCAATCTTAATCGACCTGCCAGGTGCAGGCACGATAGCCGAACACCGCCTTTAGGGGCGGTGTTTTGTTATACTTAGCACACGTGCATTCTATAAAATCGCACGTGTATTCTGTAAAATCGGGGGAGCTAAAAACAGAACTATCATATCGATCAATTTATAACCAACACAACTGATCCGTTGGTATAATATCCTTAGCAGCCCAGGTTTTCAGGAAGGGAGTATCCATGAAGAACATGACATTGTTGTTAGTTGTTTTGGTGCTGGCTGTGCTGGCGTGCGGCGGGTCGGGGTCATCCAGCCAGGCAACATCGCCGCCGCGCGAGTCGATCAGGATTAAAAGCGGGGAGCTGAGGCATACGATCCAGAACTACAGCGGAACGATCACCCGCAGCACAGTTTTCAACGTGCAGAAGTTGGACGGCGCCTACGATAACCGGGAGAATGATTTGAGAGAGCTGTGCCTGGACTACAATTATTATCACAAAGAGGTGATCGAGCAGACGGCTAAAGGGAATACGGCCAAGGCTGACAAGGCAAGGACCCGGCTTAACCAGATCAACACATGGCTGAATGCTTATGACGAGGACGACATTCAGGCCATGCACACCCTCATCAAAAATAAGGGCTGGTGAACTTAGCTGCTCACAACCCCCATTTCTCGACCGGTGAGGCGTGGCGGTGGGCATCGTCCAGGTCGGACTGGCTGATGGCCAGGTAGCGCTTGACCATATCCAGAGTGGTATGGCCGAGCATTTCCTGCAGCGTGTAGATGTTGGGGTAATTGCGCAGGTAATTGACCGCGAAGGTGTGGCGGAAGTCGTGCGGGGTGTAGTGGGGGAGATCGGCCCGGGCGGCGATCCGCTCCAGGATATGGCGCAGATGGGTGCGGGTCAGGGGCCTGCCGCGCTGAGTGGCAAACAGGGGCTGGCCCATGTGATCATCCTTGCGGTCCATGGCTAAATACTTCCAGATCGCCTGGCCGGTACGGGCCGAGAAAGGCAGCATCCGCTCTTTTGACCCTTTGCCGAACACTTTGATTTTCCTCTGGTCGAGATCCACCTGGTGGATCTTGACGCCGCACAGCTCGGAGGCGCGCAGGCCGGTATCCAGCAGGACCAGGATAATGGCGCGGTTGCGCTGGGCGCAGGGGGTGCTGTGGGTGCTGACCCGCTTGCCGGGCCGGGTGTAGGTTTTGGATTGTCCCAGCACCGATAGCATGGCCCGGATATGCTCGACCGGGATGGGCTGGATCGTGCGCTGTTCAGGTCGGGGCCGGTCGATGCCGTGCATGTGGTGCTCCTGAGCGTAGCCTTCGGTCACAGCCCAGGTGTACAGGGCGCTCAGGCCGGTGTGGTAGTTCAGCAGGGTTTTATTGGAGAGGTGGGTTTGAGCGGCCAGGAACTGGCGGATCTGTTTTTTAGTGATGGTTGAAAAATAGGGGTCTGATCCAAGATGGTTTTTGAATTTATTAAAAGTGGTGTTGTAATCCCTGATGGTGTGGACGCTGAGGGCGCGTGCCTGAGCGGCCAGGTTGTAGCCGTCGATCACCTGCGAAAGGGTTAAATTGTAGTTATTCATCCGTGAGGCCTCCGGTTCTGTAAATGCAGTTCCGATAATAAAAATTCCAGTTCCGATAATTATTATCAGACTTTTTTTTATCACCTGCCTTTAGTATCCGTGAGCACGGAGGTTGGGAGAAAGATGGGGTTTTTGGTCGCCTGTGTCCCCACGGATGGGTGGAAGCGGGTATCCGTGGGGACACAGGTCGGGGCGAGCGGATTTGAACCGCTGGCCTCACGGACCCGAACCGTGCGCTCTATCCGGGCTGAGCTACGCCCCGCAAGCCATGATTATACCACTGCACCACCTTTTTACAAGCAGAAGTTTTTCCGGCTGCAGTATAATTCACCCAACGGATCCGCCTATGAACCTGCCTGAAATCACCCTCACCGCCCTTTTGCTGGCCTTCGCGGCTGGTTTTGCCGGCTTTGCCATCGTTTCCCTGTCGGAAGGCCACCGGCGGGCAGCCCGCGTGGCTGGCGCCCTCGCCGCACTGGCCTTGCTGGTGCTGATCGCCGCGTTGATGGCGCCCCCAGCGGTGCAGGCCGTCCTTGCCATCGTCCTGGGGGCAGGCCTGCTGGCCCTGCTCCTTTACCTGGCCTGGCCATCCAGGCCTACTATCCTGCCCTCGCCGCCGCCTGCAGCGCGCATCGATGAACGCACCACGATGTTTGCGCGTGCCCGCCTGACCCCAGGCAGCCCGGAATACAACGCCTACTACGCGGCCCACCCCGAGCATCACACCGCAGACGAACGCTTCAGGGCTAACCCGGGCTTGCTGACGCCCGGCGCGCTGTTCTACGACGAACGCCTGGCCGCTTCACCCGAAGGGAGCTTTTTCCTGACCGAATCCCTGCGCCACGCCGTCGATGGCCCGGTTGCCGGCACGGCCGTCCAGCGCTCACCCCGGGCGATGACAGCCTGGATCAAGGAACTGGCCGCTTACCACGGCGCAGTGGAGACCGGAATCTGCGAGCTGCAGGCCAGCCATGTTTACACGCACATTGGCCGGGGCAGCGGCGCTTACGGCGACCCCATCACCCTTGACCACCGCTACGCCATCGCCATCAGCGTGGAGATGGATCACGAGATGCTCAACAGCGCGCCGCACATGCCCACGGTGATGGAATCCGCCCGCCAATACGCCCGTTCAGGCCAAATTGCCGTCATTTTAGCCGCAGCCATCCGGGCTCTCGGCTATCCCGCGCGGGCGCATATCGACGGCAACTACCGCGTCATCGCCCCCCTGGTCGCTAAACAGGCCGGCCTGGGCGAGATCGGCCGCATGGGGCTGCTGATGACCCCCCGGCTGGGCCCGCGCGTGCGCCTGGCCGTCATCACCACCGACCTGCCCCTCAGCGTCGACCCGCCGACCTGGGACCCAGCCATGATCGACTTCTGCACCCATTGCACCAAGTGCGCCGCCGTCTGCCCATCCCAGGCCATCCCCGCCGGTGACCGTCAACATCACCCTGACGGCACCTTGCGCTGGAAGATCAACCCCGAACGCTGCTACACCTACTGGACCGCCATCGGCACCGACTGCGGGCGCTGCATGGCCGTATGCCCCTATGCCCACGCCGACAATGCCTTCCACAACCTGATCCGGTTTGGCGTGGCCCGCTTTGCCAACTTCCGCCGCGCCGCCATCTGGATGGACGACCAGTTCTACGGCCGAAAGCCGCGGCCGCACCAACCCCCGGCCTGCCTTAAGTAATTTTTGCTGGCTTGAGAATTATCCCCACGTCCAGCAGAAAAGATCGAGAACTAAAAAGCCCCCCTAAGCGATGTATTGGGATGGGTCTCTATCGCCCCTCGCCCAATCATCAATCAACTTCCACCAGCACCTTCAAGACCCCGCGCTCCGCCGCCTTCTCGAAGGCCGCCACCCCCTCTGAAAGCCTATAGCGGGCAGCCACCATCGGCAGCGGGTCCACCAGGCCTGCGGCCAGCAGGCGCATTGCCGGCTCAAACGGCCCGCAGCGCGACCCAACCAGGGTGATCTCGTCCACTACCAGGGCAGACAGGTTCAGGTTCACATCGCCTGCAAAAGTGCTCTTCAGCACCAGCGTGCCGCCCGGGCGCACAGCCTGCCGCGCAAGGGAAAATCCTCCCGGTGAGCCCGTCACCTCCACCACCAAATCCGCCGAATGCGCCGGGACCAAGTGTGCATCCACAGCCGGGATGCCCCAGCCTGCCAGCAGTTGCGCTTGGGCCTCGCGCCGCACGGCCACAGCCAGGTCGCAGCCTGTCAGCCGCAAGGTCTGTGCAATCAGCAGCCCCAGCCGGCCCGCCCCCACCACCAGCACCTTCATACCCGGTTTAACCTGCACCTGCTCCTGGATCTCCAGGGCGGCTGCCAGCGGCTCGGTGAAAACTGCCGCGGCATCCGGCACAGCCTCTGGCACGGCGTGCAAATTTTCCATGGGCAGTGTGAAATACTCCGCCAGCACGCCGTCCTTCCCCAAGATGCCTAAAACAGTGCGGTTTTCGCAGTGATGGCCCCGCCCTGCCCTGCAGGCCGAACAAGCGCCACACACCAGGTTGATCTCCCCCACCACCCGCTGGCCGATCCAGCCCTCAAAGCCGGGCGCTGCCGCAACTTCACCAACGAATTCGTGCCCAGGCACGCCAGTGAAAGGGTAATAGCCGCGGGTCATCTCCAGGTCGGTGGCACACACGCCGGCCAACCGGGTTTTGATCAACGCCTCGCCTTGTTGGGGTTCTGGAATGGGCAGGTCGTCACTCAAAGTCAATCGCTGGTCTTTCAGCCACAGCCCGCGCATCGTCACAACAGCCCGCCTTTGGTCCTGGCGATCCAGCGGTCCAGATCGTCCGAACTCAGGAAGCCCTCAGAGGCCCCTTTTTCTCCGATTTTGTAAGAGGCGAATACCAGCGCGGCTTCCAGGGCGGCGTACGGGTCGCCCAGCAACAGGTAGCGGTCCAAAAAAGCCGCAAACAATGCGTCCCCTGCACCGATGGTGTTGACCACCGACCGGGTAGGCACAGCCGGGTAGCGCCCGATAAAATCGTCACCGCGCACCGCCAGCAGTGCACCTTCGTCACCTAACCCGATCACCACGATGGCGGGCTGATAGCGCCCCAGCAGTTCTTTCGCCACCGCCTCGGGCTGATCCGGTAGGGATTCATCGCTCAAGAACAGGATCGAAGCCGCCTGCATGAATTCACGGTTGTAATCATCCTCCACATCCGAGAGGGCATGCACATCCGTGGCAATCGGCTTTCCGGCCGACTGGGCAACGTCCAGCAGGGGCCTGGCAAAGCTGATATTGCAGATCACAGCCAAATCGCAGTGCCGCACCGCTGATTCTGCCAGGTAAACGGGATAGGTGTGCTCCTGGATGTCCTTCAAATCCACATGAATCTGCCGGCGGCCCGCAGGGTCATACAGGATCACCGACTGCGCAGTGGATTCGAGCTCGTTCAGCACCATCCCATCGTGGATGCCAGCCGCGGCCAGCGCGTTGCGCGCCAGATTGCCGTTTTCATCACGCCCGATCAGCGAAGCAAAGTCCACACTGTTTCCCAGGGTTGTCAGCGCTTTGGCGATATTCCAGCCCACACCCGAGATTGTCGTCTCCAGCCCGTAAAAGGGGTAACGCACAGGAAAGTAATCCAGGGGGAAACCGTCAATGGCAACAGTGGTCTCCACATTTACCAGTCCAGCAACAAAAAACCTTTGCATGTGTACCTCCTTAACGTGCACCCCGGCGGCCAAACTGCCGCTCAAGCAGATCGGCCGAGAGATGGATCATGGTGGGCCGCCCGTGCGGGCAGGTGCGCGGCGACTGGCAGCGTTCCAGCCCGCGCAGCAATGCGATCTGTTCTTCCGCCGAGAGGGTCTGTCCCCCTTTGACGGCCATCCGCTTGCAAATTCGGGCGGTGATCTGCGCTTCCCTGGCCGATGCCAGCGGCGTCTCGTCCTCCTCAAAGTCCTCCACCAGGGCATGCAGGGCGGCCCCAGGGTCCCCGCCTGCCAGCAGCGATGGGATCGCCCGAACCGCATAGGTATTGGGCCCAAAGGGCTCGACCTCGAAGCCCAGCTCTGCCAATACGGGCAGTTGCTCCTCGAGCAGCCGGGACTTGTCTGGCGGTAAGGCGACGTTGACCGGCGCCAGCAGCGCCTGCGAGGTCACCTGTTCTTGCGCATTTTGTGCCAGCAAACCTTCAAACAGCACCCGCTCATGCGCGGCATGTTGGTCGATCAAGTAGAGCCCATCCGGCCCTTCTGCCACGAGGTAAGTCGCGGCCACCTGTCCCACCAGGCGCAGCAGCGGCAGCCGATCGTCAGATTCGGCTTCCCCCGTGTGGATGTGGATGCGCGCTTGCTGCGCTTCGGGGTCCGCACGCGCCACACCGGGGATGTTCGCAGCCATCGCCCAGGCAGGGTCCGCCATGTCACCCTCCCCCGCCTGAACACCCCCCCACCACGGCCGTGAATCCAGTTCCGGCACCGGCGAATAGGCCAGCAAGGCGCGCTTTACCGCCCGTTGCACCCGAGAAAAGACCAGGTCACCCTCCCTGAAGCGCACCTCCGCCTTGGCAGGGTGCACATTGACATCTACGGCTTCGGGGGGCAGCTCTAAAAACAGCACAACGATTGGGAAACGCCCCACCATCAGCAGGGTATGATACGCGCGGATAATCGCAGCGGATACCGCAGTATCCCTGACCCAGCGGCCGTTGACAAATACGGTGATCTCCCGCCGATTCGAGCGTGTCAGTGAAATCGGGCTGATGAAGCCGTGAATATGATAGCCTTCTTCTCTGAATTCCACCGCCAGCATCTCTTTGGCGACATCCACACCATACAGACCCGCCAGCACCTCTCGCCGGTCTCCGTTGCCGCTGGTCTGCAGTGACCGTTTGCCCTCCATGGCCAGCTCCCAACGCACGTGGGGATAGGCCAGCGCGTAACGGGTGACCAGCGCTTCGATGTTTCGCCGCTCTGTGGTCTCGGTTTTGAGGAATTTCAGCCGGGCCGGGACGTTGTAAAACAGGTCCTGCACAGTGATGCGGGTCCCGTGGGGCATACCCAGCGGGTTGACTGCCCCCAGCTTGCCGCCTTCCACGCGCAGTTCAGCGCCGGCCTCCGCATCGGGGGTGCGTGATTCAACCCTCAGCCGCGAGACCGAGCCGATCGAAGCCAGCGCTTCTCCCCTGAAGCCCAATGTGGCAATCCGGAACAGGTCCTCTGCCTGGGCCAGCTTGCTGGTGGCATGGCGTGAGACTGCCAGCCCCAGCTCAGCCTGGGGGATGCCCGCGCCGTTATCCGTCACGGAAAGTAAGCGCTTGCCCGCCCCGAGGGCTTCGATGGTGATTACATCTGCTCCTGCGTCCAATGCGTTTTCCACCAGTTCCTTAACCACCGACGCGGGACGCTCGATCACCTCCCCTGCTGCGATCTGCGATGCGATGTGCTCCGGCAAAATACGTATCGGCATAATTCCTCTGGATGAATTATAACCGATGGTGTAGCTGGTAGCCTGTGGCCCAAATGGTAAATTGTGAGTGGCGCGACCTTAAGATCGCAGCAGCCGCGCCCGGGGGTGATTTTGTGGCTTTTTGCGGTATGTTCTACCAGCCCCAGGGCAGGTTTGGGTATGTCGAACCCGTCGCCACCGACCCCGACTACCGCCGTAAAGGCCTGGGCACAGCCGCCGTCCTGGAGGGCATCCGCCGCTGTGCTGCGCTGGGCGCCACCCACGCCTATGTGGGGTCTGACCAGCCCTTCTACCTCGCGCTTGGGTTTGAGGTGTTGCACGTCAGCCAATGCTGGAAGAAGATCGTCACCGCAGGCTGAATACTGCAATACCACCTCCGAATATGAGCAGCCTTCAGGCGGGTTTACCCGCGCTGGCCTTTCCAGGGTGAGCTTACCCAGGTTGCCCATGGGGTATTCGTTCCTAAAAAAAACGAACCGAAACGAACCAGAGGCTGGATCAGGCTTGATCATGGGCCATCTCTTCATGAATTTCATTTATCGCACGGTTAAGCTGGGTGATAAAGGCGCTGGATTGCGCCCCGCCCAGCAAATGGTCGGTGCGCAGAAGGCTGCCCAAGCGCAGCATGGCCTCGCTGATCACTGCCAGGTGCATGGCTGATTCGTTAAGGGCCACGCCCTGGCTGGCCTGGATCTGCTCTGCGAATCTCCTAATCAGCACCCGCAGCAAGCTGATCTCATCCCCGAGGACAACCCCTTCAGTCGCCTGGAGGCTCCGGCGTTCGGCAAGGGAGAAGTTTTTGGCATAGAAGCCGTGCTTTACCGCGTTGGTATTGCCGGGCTGGCCTCCGGGCTTTCTGCGCTTTGGCTGGGTTGCATCAGAAGAGGCGTTTGTTCCTGCCGACATTAATAAAGCTCCTTTCGTGGTGGGTGCGCGCGAGAACAGAACATGTGTTCTGGTTATAATGAGAGGATAGCATAAAGGGGGCGGGTTTTCAATACGGCAAAAGCGGCGGATTTTAAGCCAAAAAATGCCGCAAGCGGCATGTGAGCTGAAAGCTGAAAGGTGATCCCACTTCGCTTTGCTTCGGGGACTGCGTAGCTGGTAGCTGGTAGCTCGTAGCAGGTAGCTGGTGCAATCATTTGAATGGCAGGCAGCGGCTCAGCTTGATGATTTCTGACACAACGTCAACCCACCAGCTTCTTGTCATCGCGATCCGCCTGCGGGGGCGAATGGATCTCAGGGAGCCCTTTGAGATTGCCGCGTCGCCTGCGGGGTGAGCCCGTGCCCCTTGGCGCTTGGCACTGC